>Ga0210049_1001225_pt1 | contig 23795 bp, 27 predicted proteins | sample CryGeyCG2014_300_2_FD_183964 | JGI IMG/M metagenome (GOLD analysis project Ga0210049, IMG submission 183964) | Groundwater microbial communities from aquifer - Crystal Geyser CG06_land_8/20/14_3.00 (SPAdes) (version 2) | ecosystem: Environmental > Aquatic > Deep subsurface > Groundwater | place... | reverse complement strand
GGGAAATCCTAGTTCATCGAGCAGTAAAAAATCAACATAACCGTTTTTAGTCTTTTCAAAATCTTCTCCAAGATCATTTAATTTTTGTTCAGTAATTTTTAGGTTAGTTTCAAGGCATATATTTGCTCTTCCTTCAGCGGTATCGAAAAATCTCCATCCTGCTTCTTCAAGAAGTTTATTTATTCGTATACGCGCTTTGGCTTCTTTTGGCATATTAATTAATCCCTTTTAATCATTTTTAAAGTGGAAGATCTGGTTTATGCTATCCTTTTTATAATACAACAAAAGTCTTATGAAATCCTTCTTTTTAAAAAAACTTTAAACAGGGGTCGTAATTATCTAATAAGATGGGGACAGGCTTTACTTTTTATTTGACAATAAATGCGGGAAGATAAAAAGAAGTCTGTCCCCATCTTATACAAAAAAGACACTCTACGTGCGTTTAAAGGGCATTCCTAACCTCATTTTCTTCTTATTCTAACTTCAATAAATAAGCATTATTTTTTAGCCAATCTTTATGTTCTTTATATTTGGGGTCCAAGATTCCCACTTCATTCCAAAATGCTTTTGAATGATTTTTCACTTCCAGGTGGGTGAGCTCATGAACAACGACGGAATCTACGATAGGTAAAGGTGCCATAAATAAAAATATTCTTCGCGTAGGATAAATATTTTTTTGAAAGTAAAAATTCATCTTTAAAATCCAGTAAAATTTCTCGATTATCCACTAACTTTAAATTGTAATAATTACCCAGATAAAGAAATCTTTCTCCATTTATAAATTCTTTTTTCTTAAATTTTAAATTTCTTAATTGTATTTCTTTTTGCGTTTTCTGCAATCGATCCATATATTTTAATACAACTTTATTTATAACTTCTTCACTGGTATTAAAAGGTGCATTTACTATTAATGCAGCGTCTTCATTTATATACATAGCAATGCTTTTTCTCTTTGAACGTATTATCTTTTTAATTTTTATGATTCTATCCTCGTCCCAATGATATCCCGAGTTCAAAAGCTTTGTGGAGCAGTTCTTCTCGCTTTCTGGCACCTTTTCCACGGTCAGAGTCCGTAATAACTAAAGTATCTACTAACTCAACATTGGCAAAATATTTGCACCAGAGCTTTCGTTACAAAAGTATCAGTGTTCATCTCTTTCCTGGGACTACTTACCATTCCCACTACTTTTAGAACCATAGTCTCATTCGCTCCTTAATTAAATATAATTAAAACAAAAAGACATTTTACCTGTTATGAGAAAAGAATTAAAATTGTTGCTGATATTTAGTATATTTAAATAAATATTTGTGCTAATGGTATCTTTTTAAATATGATTTAATGAACCTTTCATTTTGTTTAGATATTTTTGTAGGGTGTTTTAAATTTAAATTTTTTTGTTTTTAATGAAATTTTGTATATTTTTTATTCTCATATCTCTCTTTTACTTGTGCAACAAAGGTATCAATTCTCATTTCTCTGGTACTATCCTGAAAACCATCATACTCTATAGACACAAAGGGAATATTATTATTATCTTTTCTGAATTTAGGAATAAAACCAGCTACAGTCAGTCCTGGCATGCAGTTAAATGGAATAACACTAATAATGCCATCCAAGCCCCTTTTTACATAATCTACTGCCTTTCCCATGCTTACTATGGCCTCTCCGCCAATATAATGTCTAATATATTTCTCACCATTTGAAACTATTTCTTGTGCAGATATATCATCAAAGCCTTGCATATATGGTAGGGTTGCTTTAAACAACATATGCTCATAACCAATCATAAATCTATATAATATTGATTTCAAGATCCATTCCCTTAAATTCTCTTTTTTTCTGTTTAAGCTGAATTTTTCTCTTGCAAAAACAGAACTAAGATAATAAGAATAAGTAAGGTATTCTGCTGCTGAAGCTAACCAAGTTTCTGCTCCCTTTTCCTCAAGCTTTCTTAGAATGTTTTGGTTTGCTGGCTCATGAAGTCTTACAAAGAACTCACCAATCATGCCTATCTTTGGTTTTTCTTCACTAGTTCTTTTAACCTGAGAAAATTCACCTTGAGCTTTTCTTAGGATTTCTTCAATAGGGGATGAGTTTCCATCAAATAAATTAGAGAAAAATACCTTCCCAATAGTTAAATAGGTTTTCATTTTTCCAAGATTAGTTTTTGGGTCTGCTAAATGATCAAGAAGCCTTTTCATATATTTCTCATAAATCTGATCTGAGGTTCCTTTATTAACCTCATAGGGTCTGGTGTGCATTCTCATTTTTTCAAGCTGGTCAACTGCAGTTATACCAGACCATGCCTTGATTAATAAGGGCATGCCAAGACTAAATTCACTTCCTACTTCACCCCCGGTTATTATATCAACATCTGTTCCCTTTTTCTGGAATAAAAGAGATTCCAGGCTTGCATACTGCCCCAGTCTACATGGGCCACAATCGGATGTTGCCTGAAAAAAGGCAAATTTCTCCTGGTCAAACCCTGGTTTTTGCATAAAATTAAGCATAGCCTCGGTAGTATGTAGATAGGGTGTGCATACTAAGCCGTAGGTACAGCTTCTCGCTCTTTCCATGGTTTCATCAGGGCTTACTTCTAAAACCCTTGACTGAATTCTATAGGCATTGAAAACAGCAGATAATGCATAATTATGTTTTGACATTGGAGGAAAAACAAGAATTTTTTTGTCTTTAATCTTATCAAGACCTTTTAGTTTGACACTAAAAACCTTACCGGTTTGCTTTGCTTCTATCCCTAAGTAAGATTTAACTGTATTGAAGAATGCCTGCAATCTAGTATCAATTCCAGCATCTCCAGTATGTTCATCCATTTCCACTGTTAAAAATGGCTTTTGTGTTCTGCATCTCATTTGCTGGTTTATCTGGGTATCAGGACCGCAGGCAAAATAGGTTATATCAATTCCAAACAGGTTTTTATTTTTATTTAATAATTCTATTGCAGCCAACTTCTTTTGGCCCTGTATCCAGTACATTTTTGGCATTTGTTTAGAAATATCTATTGATCCTATGGGAGCAAATTCAAGGGGTATAGCAAGATAACCAGCATCTAAAATTTTATTGACAATATTATTATTAACATTTGCATCATAAGCTGTGTATGGTCTTGCCATCACCAAAAAAGCAGGTTCGTTTTTTTTATATTTTTTAATAGAATCAAAGACTTCTTTTGTTTTTTCCTCAATTTTCTTATCAAACTTTTTTTTGTTTACTAATCCTTCTTGAAGTGCAGCCCTAACATTTTTCGTGCTATAACCCATCTTTGCTACAGCTTTCTTCATCTGATCCTCAATGTGATTTAATCCCCAATCAAAAAACAGTGAAGGAGAAACAAGGTTTTCTAGATTAAGGCCTTCTTTAGTAAGCTTTAGTGCAGATTTCATGAGATCTGGTGCAGATTGTGTCCATGGACAGGTAACAGAATACTTATAGCTGCCAGTTGGTTCTCCTGTACTTGCAATATGGGGAATAAAAATAAAATCATCTTTTTTTAGTTTTTTTAGTAGATTGTCAACATGACCATAGGCAACCTTTGTTGGAAAACAATATTCTGCTGGTACTATCTCTAGACCACGATTTATTATCTTCCTATTAGTTTCATCTGAAATAACAGTTTTTATTCCTAAATACTTAAAAAAAGGAATAAACAAGGGCGAGAAATCATTAAATAATAAGCCCCTTGGAATTCCAACTTTCATTGGCATGCATCCTCCATTATTTTCTGCCTCTCTTTAAATAAATTGGGTGGCTTTATTTTTTTCTCATCTTTTTTTGCACTATATCTCTGGCATCTGTCACCTATATAAAACTCTTCATCTCCGATTTTAGCCATGGTTATGTTGCAGTCATTTCCACACCCTTTATTTATACATTCATAAGGCCCTACATTGTATTTTAGATTTAATATTTTTTTAAATTCCCTAAAACCACCTAAATTAGAGGTATCATAGGCATATTTTGCTGCACCTATTGCTCCAGTTATATGCGGCCAAGGAGGTACAATTATTCCTTTTCCAAGAACAGTTTCAAGAGCAGCAACCTGTCCAAGATTAAATGCAGTTGCACCCTGAAAAACAACCTTTTCTTTTATTTCACTGCCGCTAACTACCTTGGCTAAATAGTTTCTTGCAGTTGCCAAGGTAATGGCAGCACATAAATCCTCTAAAGATACATTGTTTTGCTCATATTTCATTATTGATTGCTCTGATAAAACCGCACAAGTGCTATCTATATCAGGGGGATTCTTTGCTCTTAATGCAATATCTCCAAAATCCTCTATTTTAATGCCTCTGCGCATGGCATATTTTTCAAGCAATGCTCCGGTCCCAGCAGCACATGCATTATTCATTGCAAAATCAACAACCACGCCCTGGCTGATATTAATAAATTTTGAATCCTGACCACCAAACTCAATAATACTAAACTCTTTTTGAGGATAGACTGTTGTTATGCCTGCAGCCTGTGCAGTGATTTCATCAACAATATGTTCTTTAGAAGCCCCAACTATGAAACCAGTAAGCTGCCTTCCACTCCCAGTTGTTCCTGCAACAACTTTCTCAATTTTATAGCCCCTTTCTATAACCTGATTATATACTTTGTTTATCACATCTATTGCAGCCCCAACAGGGTCTATCTCTGTTCTCCTGTAGTGATAAGCAAGCAATCTAAACTTACCATTAATTTTTGCTATTAATGCAGCCTTTGTACTAACAGAGCCTATGTCAATTCCTAAGCCAGCTAAAGGAACATCTGCACCATAAGGCCAATCTTCTTTTGGCTTCATAATTATGGATTTTTTGAGGATTAGAGGACCCTGTGATTCATAGTTAAAGGGTTTGGTCAATTTTTGCTCTAATTTTTTTATTATATTATTTAAATAAACCTGTTGACCATAGATTGCTGCACCAATTGCAACTATATGTAATCCTTGTTTTGGAATAATAACTCTTTCAGAAGAGATCTTGCAAACATCTATTAGATGTTTAACAAAGGCTTTACTAAGTGAGAGACCACCAATAAGAATAATCCTTCCTTCAGGTATCATTCCATTGGAGAGAATGGTTTTAAAACTATCTGCAGAGGCTCTATAAAGTGAAGCAGCCAATACCTCTTTTGGTGTTCCCTTTTGTTGCTGGTGCACCACATCAGATTCACGAAAAACACCACATTTAGCAGAGAGCTTTATGGTTTTTTCAGTTTGATTAGCAACATTAGACAGCTCCTCTATTGAACCATATTCAAATCTTTTAGCCATATGCTCAAGCAATAAACCTGAACCAGCACCACATTTATCCTGTAAACAATTATGTTCTAAAATTAATTTTCCACTATTTTTATCTTTTCCAAATTCATAATATCTCTGATTGGAGGCTCCAATATCAATTACTGCAAATTCTTCATTTTCCTTAATGTCTAAATCAAGAAAAGCAATGCCCCCTTTAGTTGTAATTGATTCACTTAGCACTTGTTTTTCATTTAGAACATCTGATAAAGAAATTGAATTTACCCCGGTTACACCAAGATAAGCCTCATTACCGTTTTTTGTTATAATTTCATCTAATGTTTCTTTTAAAGCATATATTGGTTTTCCATTGATCTTTTTTATATAAGTGGTGATATCTTTTCCATCTATCACCACTGCTTTTAAATTATCAGAACCAATATCTATCCCAATTCTTTTCATATTAAGAGGGAATCTAAATTTAGATATAACATTTTCTAAAATATTTTCCTTATTTTTTTCTTTCATGAAATCATTTTATCAGTACATGCAAAATTTTTCAAATCCTTTATAATTTACTATTATCGCAATTTTGCTCATTAAAAATCATGCGTTAATTACTTATAGATATAGTTAAACAACAATACTACGATAAAAGCTTGAGGGGATCCTGCTTTTTTATAAAAATAAATTAAAAGGTGCAAGGGTTTATAATTCGCCGAATGATTAATTGAACAATTAAATTTCAGAGGGGAGAAGTATGAGATTACCGCGCGCTCCCTGCGTTCGCAATGACGGAAATTAAAAAAGGCACTTTTTGTGCGTTTTAAGGTCATTCCTGAAGGGGGTTTGAAAGTCAATTAAATACAATAATTTATTTTAAAAAGAATAACTTAAACCTACCTCAATCATTCCTTTAGGCATTTGCTGAGCTACTTCTGATACAGTTGAACCAAAAAGAGTACCTTCCTTCCCTGAATAAATGGCTAGATTAAGATCGAAACTTAGATTATTGTTCAATTGATTATGATACCCCGGCATAATAATCATACTACCGTCATTTAAGCTGGAAATAGCCATTAAGCTAACCTGAGAAAATTCATTAATTTCATAATTTAACAATCCTAAAAGTAATCCTACCTGGTTATCCAAATTATTGGTAATATTCCCTGAAAAAAAAGAGCCCAAAATAGAAAACAGATTATCTTTTTTTATAGATAAATATTCTAACTGAAAATATATCTTATTTCCCGCTTCGAAGAAATAACTATAATCACCCCCGATTAGATAAGCTAAATCACCATCATCATTATCTTTAAAATAATATCCCAGGGCTCCATATATCCCGAAAGGACCCAGGTCTCCTTTGGCACTAATACCTATTCTTTGGCTGACCGGAATCATTGTTTCTGCGCTATTTTCTTCTGGTTCCCGGACATAATTCAGGGTAAGATCGTATCCCTCCAACATCGTCCGTCCTCTTAATCCCCACTTCATATTTTCAAAACCATTGGGAAACGCAGCAATTGCGGTAATACTTGAATTCCAATTTATGGGGTAATAGGCTTCTATTGCATTCTGATATTTTGAACCGGTCTCTTCGTCCATTACCATCGCCCCCAGACTAAAATCAACCGGGTTAAGCATGGAGCCGAAAGACCAGGATATGGGCTGACGACCTACGGTCAGGTGAAATTTTTCAAATTTATGTTTAAGATAAAGTTTTTTAAGCAGGTAATCAAATCCACCGCTAAGAGGATGGTTATAAAGGTATATTTCATATTTTGCCTGAGTATCGTCAAAAGAGGGTAAGAATAATTCTAAATCCAAACTTTCCTGAAGATAACCGGAAATGTTCCCTTGGTTATCTAATATGCCTACCAGAGAAGTGTTAACTTCTCCACCAATATCAATCTTAGCAGAAACTGGAATTAAGACTAACAAAAAAATAATTATAAATAGAATGGTAATATTAAAATATTTTTTCATAATTAATTTGATTTCCTTAATTAATTTAAAATTCAAAACTATTTTTTTGGTATTTTAGTAGGGGGCGGATTCATCCGCCCCGGGTCTTTACGGGCTCGATGCCTGCCTGTGCCGGCACGGCAGACAGGAATCGAGCCCCTACAATTTTTAAATTGGTTTATTTAAGAAACACCCGGTGCTTATCTTTCTTGAAGTTATTTCAAGCTTTGTAAACTAAATGTCTCTTCAGGTATTTCCGGATTGAAATCTATCTGGGTAATTTTAAATTCGGTATAGGTATTTTTTCTTAATTTATCTTCCATAACTGAATCAATGGGGATCCAACGTTCTTCTATTTTATTTATTTCGTTTATTTTAGTCTCTTTTATTAGGCGACCACTTTGGGCATACAATTCTTCTTTCAATCCGATAAATCTCTCCTTATCTACCCAACTCACTCGACGATAATAGGAGACTTTAACGCCTTCTCTGGCTACACCTTCCAATACATAACAGGGACGTCCATTTAACTCTTCTTCTTTAAGAATTTTAAGTCATATAAATCAGTTAATTTATCTGATTCCATAATATCCTGATAGGAAAAATCACTCCCCATCATCCCTTGATTTAACATATGCCCAGATATTTTCACAATATCTTCAGCATCAGGAAAAAACATATACAAATTATCCTCTCTTTTTAGAAATTTTGTTCCCCTATCTCCGGGGTTAGTAAACTCAATTAAAGCGCTCTTTTTGTCACTCAAAATAAACATAGTTTTAGTTATTCTTCGACCTCCACTGACGATGATCATTTCTGCTTCTGCTTTAATTGATTCAATATATTCATTATTATCTCTCTGGTTAATTATCTCCTCAGCAGTCATTTCTTCGGCAGTAATGACCATTAAGCTAGAAAATAAAATCGAGATTATTATTCCTATCAGTAAAAATCGTTTAATTTTTTGCATTATTACTTCTCCTTTCAATTTTTCACCCCCACCTTAATCCTCCTCCCTCAAAGGAGGAAAGTAAGAATAGCAGACAATGTTCTTATCCTATGTTTTATTTAGTTTTTGTAGGGGTCGGATTTATCCGACCCGAGTTATCTTATTAATCTTTTCTAACGGGTTCGATGAATCGAACCCCTACTTAACACTTGCAACTAAAACTTATCACTTATTACACATTACTCTTCACTATTTATCCTTTCCGCTAAACGCTATCCACTATACTTCGAGATACGATTCACGAGATACAAGATACACTTTGTGTTTTACGCTTTTCGCTTTTAGTTTTACGCTATTTTCATATTTGTCTCAAGGCTTCGGTCGGTTCAAGACGGGCAGCCATCCTTGCCGGAATGACACAGACGATAGTGACCACAACCACCCCTAATACAAAGCAAAAAACAAGATTCTCCAAACTAAAGACGGTATAAAAAATTGGCTCCAACAAAAGATCTCCACCGCTCACTCCTTCCATAGCCGCACTATAGTCGATACCTACAATGGAAAAAACTTTGGTTAATATGCCACCCAGTACAGTGCCAATGGCACTACCAATTACGCCAATAATTGCTCCTTCTATGGTAAAGAGATACAATATTTCTCTGCTCCTCAAACCCAGGGCACTCATCATCCCAATTTCACGGGTACGTTCATTGACAATCATAATCAGGGTATTCACTAATACAAAACAGGCTAATATGATGATAAAAATATAGACAAAGTTATATATTTTAGTAGCGATATCAAATAACCCAATGAGTTCATAATCCTTGTTCCAAACCTGCAAAATATACTTTCCGGATTTATCTTCCCGGGCAAACAGTTCATTGAGACCGGGTAAAAGCGAAGCTGCTTTATATTGATTTGAAGTAATTAAAAGTAATTCTGTTACCTCGCCAGGCATCTCCAGAATCCTCTGGGCTTGATCTAAAGGAAGATAGAAAATAGTATCATCCAGCATCTGTATAGAACTTTGAAGCTTCCCGACAATCTGGAAAGTAGAACCTTTGAAGGAGCCAAAAGGAGTCGTATACAGAATAGTGACTTTATCCCCTACTTTACGGTCTATTTTTTCCAGTAGTCCGGCTCCCATAACGACTTCCTTGCTACCCAATTCAACCATCCTTCCCTCGATTATCTTTTTATCTATCTTGGTAAAGGCTATTTCTTCAACGGGATCAACTCCCCAGCCCATCATTCCCACTAATTCATCATCCATACTGACCACAGCTCCGAATTTCAGTCGTGGAACAACCTGTTTCACTCCTTCCACTAACTTTAATTTTTCACTCATCTCTGAGTAACCTTTACCATTAAACCCATCTAAAGTATAATTTAAAGACAGAAGACGTTCTTTTAGTTTGTATTCTTTATCGATAATCCGTATATGACCGGCTTTATAATGGATATGATTTTCAAAAGTAGATTCTATCATTCCGCTGATTAACCCTCGGGCAAAGATCACGGCAATAATGGCAACTGCAATAGCAATAGCAGAAATCGAGGTTCTAATCCTGGATCTCGATAGATTTTTTTTGGCTAAATTCCATAAAAATTTTATTTTCTTTACCCTCCCTGCCTGTGCGTGTACGCACGCAGACAGGCTTATCGATGATAGATTGCTTTTACCGGATCTTTATGTGCTGCCCAATATGCCGGTACTATACTGGATAACAGTGCAACCGTAACGCTTAAAATAAATAAGAAACTGAAGGCAGGATAATTCCAGGTTCCATAAATTTTATCGAGAATGGGAATGCCATATTCAGATATATCTATACCCATAACGTTGAAACCAAAACCGTATTTCGCCATCAAACCTACCCCTGCAAACCCAATTAAACATCCGGCTAATCCACCAAGGATGCCTATGCCGGTTGCCTCTACCATAAAGACAAAAACAATCTCCCACTCTCTCATCCCCAAAGCTTTCATCATACCGATTTCTCCCGTTCTTTCCAGGGCAGACAGGATAACATTATTAATAATTCCTATCATACCAATAAGAAGAACGACTGACAGGATAGTCCCAATTCCACCTTTTTTGGCAGTACTTAAAGCAATGATTGATTCAGCGGATTCTCTCCAGGAATATGCTTGCAATTCCAGGTCTTTATCTTTAAAACTATCCATCAATACTTTACCGATTTTATCCTCATCTCCGGAAGCTGTTTTCAGAGCAAGCAGACTAAACCCATTATCGACGTTTAATGCCTGCTGGGCAATATCTAAAGGAACAAAAACAACCCCGTTATTAATCATCGGGTTGGGCGTATTTAACAGACCTGTAATTTCCACATCGATGGTATTAAAGGTATCTTCTTTCGTCCTCACCAGAAGTGTAATATAATCATTAATTTTTAAATCCATTAGTTCGGCTAATTTTACGCCTATAACTGCTTTTGATTCACCCGGGCTAAACATCGAACCTTCAATGATATAATTTTGAGTAGCAAAAACCTCATTATATTGTTCGGGAGAGATACCCAAACCCAGGACCACTGTTTCATCAATCCCGTTATTAAGGTTGGCCTTAAATCTTAGTTCGGGAGATACTCCCAATATTCCATCCATGTTTTTTATGCTGTCTACTATATCCTGGTTTAAATAAATTAAATTTTCTAAAGGCAGCTTTTCTCTGTCCTCCCAGTATTCAGGATAAGCCACCTGAATATTCCCTGTATCGTAATTCTTTATATTGCTAAAAGACATTTCTTCCATGCCGCCCATAACAGAATCCATAAATAAATAACCGAAAAATGCAAAGGCAATCACCATAATTGTAATTACATTTCTCCTTTTTTGGCGGGTTAAATTTTTCAAGCCGAGTTTAAAACTAAACACCTTTTACCCCCTCCTTTCATCGGCAGAAATCATACCATCCTTAAGATTAATATATCTATGAGTATATTCCATTACCATCGGGTCGTGGGTAGAAAAGATAAAAGTAGTGCCTAATTCTTTATTCATCTTCACCATAATTTTTACTACATCGGTAGCATTTTTAGAATCCAAATTGGCAGTTGGTTCATCTGCTAAAACAAGCTTGGGTTCCTTAACTAAAGCCCGGGCAATGGCCACTCTTTGGCTCTCTCCGCCAGAAAGTTCATTGGGCCTTCGATTCTCCAATCCCTTAAGCCCCACTTCTTCTAATATTTGTAATACCCTTTCTTTTATTTTCAATTCTGAAGTATGGTCAATCAGTCGGATAGCAAATTCTACATTTTCATAAGCAGTTAATACCGGAATCAAGTTATAACTTTGGAAGACAAATCCGATATTGAATCTTCTGGTCATGGCAAGGGCTTTCCTGGAAAGATCGCTTACCTTATTTCCGTTTAAACGAATTTCCCCCTCTGTAGGTGTGTCCAAACAACCTATCATGTTTAGAAGCGTGGTTTTCCCTGAACCGGAAGGACCAAAAATGGTTGAAAATTCGCCTTGTTCTACTATTAAGTCTACTCCTCGCAAAGCAGGTACTTCTATTTTTCCCTGTTGATAAATTTTTTTGACTCCTTTTAGTTCGAGTAAAGACATTTAATTCTCCTCCTTGACTAAATTCGATTGAATTAATGATTCCTTTTTATATTTTAATTACTTATCCAGTGAATAAATTTAAGTTAATTCTCTTTAATTATTTTATACTTTATTTCAATTTTTTTCACCTATCGATGATAAATTGCTTTTACCGGGTCTTTATGGGCTGCCCAGTAGGCGGGAGCTATACTGGAAAATAATGCAATCACTAAAATGGTGATGCCATTCCTTCTTTTTTGGCGGGTTAAATTTTTTAGACCAAGTTTAATACTAAACATCTTCTGCTCCTACAATTGCAGTAATGTGTAATATGTAATAAGTAGTAAATGGATACGATAAAATTAAAAACCAGAAAGTAGAACTAAGAAATTAATTAATAGTGATAAATTTCAGTTTACCAAATACTGCGTTTGCTTCAATTTCTAAATATCCTTGATTAGTGCTAATATCGCCTATTTTATATTTTTGGGAACTAAATATCACTGATGATCTATCCGGTAATTCTAATTCACCAAAGGCAGAACTCGCCTTGATCAATGTCGGGACATCAGGATTAAGGATAACTTTTCCATCTGCGAATATGGCATTAACCTCTATTTTCTTTACCTCACCTTCTATCTTTACTTTTGATAAATCGATTGTGCCTGAAGCAAATACAATATTATATTCATCTTGAACTTCTGAAACCCTGATTATTCCTTCTCTAAAGATAATGCTTCTGCTATCTTGAAAACCAAAACCATTAAAAAGGATAAATACTCCGAACAAGACAATAACGATCCCCACGATTAATTTGAATGTATGAACATTAAAATTAAAAATACTATTCAACAGTAAAACGATTCCTATTACTAAAAATACGATTCCCATAAAATATCCGCCAAATATTCTCATTATTTATCTCCTTTAAATATTCTATTTATTTTGTAAAGCGGTAATGATAGCCGGAAGAAATGCCGGAAGGTCTTGAGGTGTTCTGGAAGTAATCAAATTATTATCCACTACGACTTCTTTGTCCAGATAAATCGCTCCAGCATTGATGAGGTCATCCTTGAGCGAAATCACAGCTGTGGTTTGTTTACCCTTCATAATATTCGCCGAGATAAGAACCCAGGGGCCATGGCAGATAGAAGCTACTACGCTGCCTTTAAAATTGCTATCTTCTTTCCTTTTAATTTCATTAAAATATCCTCCTTCTAAAATTATTTTCTAATAATTTACCCATGGATTTTTACGTCCCCTATCATTTTCTAATTGTAACCAAATTATCCAGGATATGCAAAACATCGATAAACTAAGAGAGTTAATTAGCGTTCTTGCTAGTGCTATAAGTTCGGTCTAATGGCTTATTGTACCTTATTTTCCGAATTTTCTTTATACTACAAATCTATTTAAAAATCCTCCTTTTTTAGAAGAATATTTATAATAAAAAAGCCCTTCAGTAAAATGCCAAAGGGCTGCTTATTATCTGGCTCCCCGAACTGTTCCATAGATAGAACTTTTACATCTATATTCTATTTTTCTCCCAAAGTAAAGAAATCCAATCAAATTATACCCAAATACCAAAACCCTATTTACTTAGCAAGAGAATATAAATGTATGATTGATAATGGCCAAGTGAAAAATCAGCCAGCCCTTGCAAAGTTAAAAGGAGTTTCAAGGGCAAGAGTAACTCAAATCTTAAATTTATTGAAACTCGATAAATCTTTTATAAAAAAATTCTAACAAATTGGAGACTAAATGGAAAGAAGAATTATTTCAGAAAAGCAATTAAAAAAATAATTAATAAAAACAAGAAAAATAATACTTGTCACAGTAATGTCACAGTAATGTCACAGTAGAATGTCACAGTAAAATATAATATTTTGTTGGGTCGGTTGAACTTTTAGCAACTGCTTTAATGATTTTATTTTTAACTAAGTCATCTAAATCACGCTGAGCAGTCTTACGAATACACAAAGTAACTTTCTGATAATTATTTACTGTTATTTTATCGTTTTTTAGTATAAATCTAATCGCTTCTTCCTGACGGGCATTAATTCCTACTTTTTTTATTTTCTCTAATTTTATATCATTCTCGATAATCTTCTTTCCCTTATCCTGTATACCCCTCATCTGCGATCGCAATCCGTTAATAAAATACTCAAGCCAAACCGTCATATCCATTTTGTTTTTTCTTACGGACTGGATAGCATTGTAATAGGCCAAACGATCTTTTTCATAATATTCAGAAATAGTAAACAACTTCTTAAAATCATATCCAGTCTTGTAGAGAATAAGTGTAGAGAGAAGTCTTGCTGTTCTACCATTACCATCTACAAAAGGATGTATATGCACAAACTGAAATTGAGATATAGCTGAGACTATAACTGGTGATATTTTTTTAATATTAGCGTTAATCCATTCTACAAATTCCCCCATAAGATGAGACACTTCTAAAGGCGCCGGTGGAGTATATATGATCTCTTTTGTTCGAGAATTAACTACGTAATTTTGAATTCCCCTATATTCCCCAGGATGTGCCTTGTCCCCACGGACACCACGGACAAGGATTTTATGAAGCTCCCGGATTAACCCTTCGCTTATAGAGTTATCTTTGCCAAGATATTTTGAAATAAAATACATTGCCTTCTTATAATTAAGAAGCTCCTTCTCATCGTCACGATTAACGTCTTTAACCTTTTTTCCTGATAATATATCTTGCGCTTGCTCAAGATTAATAGCTGTACCTTCTATATGAGTTGAATAATGTGATTCAAGAATAAGTGCTTTTTTCTGCATATCACTAATCCAATCATCTTTAAGCTTAATTGCTTCAAGAAAACCTCGTACACGCTCAATTTCAATCAAAGCTTGATTTATGTTTACTGTTATTTTAAATTTAGGATGAAATGGCATATTTCTATATTCTCCTTATAAAGGTAGGTTGTATGGGTTTAAAGCATTTGGATTAGTTGAAGATATTTCTGCAAATGCTTCCCATATTTTTCTACTATTCATTTTTTTTAATCTTGGGAGATATCTATCGAGTTGTCCATTATTTTTAATATATAATAACCATTTTTCTATCTCATTCTTCCATGAAACATTTTTTATATTACTATTGTCAAGTATTTCATCAAATAACATTAAATTATCCTTATAATCTTTCTTTTTCCTTCAATATATATTTTAAGGAAATTTGTTTTTCTTTATAAATATTTTAATTTTTTAACATACTATTTTCTTTATACTACAAATCCATTTAAAAATCCTTCTTTCTGGGAAGAATATTTATAAAAAAACCCTTCAGCGAAATGCCAAAGGGCTTGGAATTTTCTTGCTTCCCCTAATTAGGAAGTGATTTTCGATTCATAGAAGGTTTAACGTTTTCTTTAAACAATATATAACTTAATACCGATGTTTTTGATAATGTTTACAAACTCTTTTGAAATTCCTGTATCAGTGATAATAATATCAAAATCGGTAAGATCTGCAAAATGCGAAATTTTAATTTTACCGAACTTAGTTGAATCCACCAACAGGATCTTTTTATCTGAAGACTCAATAACTGCTCTCTTGGTTTCCTTCTCATAAGCAGTGGCACAGGTAACTCCTAATTTTTCAGAAACGCCTGCGGCAGAAATAAAAGACTTATTAGCCCTTATTCTTTTTATCATCTCTATCCCCTCTGGGCTTTCAAGCATTAGGGTATCACCGTGAAAATAACCTCCAGGAAATATTAATTTCCAATGCTTATTTTCATATACATTAAACAGAATATTTAAAGCATAACATATAACGGTAAGAGGCATATTTTCTGGTATAAATTTAGGGAGATTTTCGGTAGTTGAGCCGGTATCTATAACAATCACATCATTAGGGTCTACTAAAGAAGCTGCCTTTCGAGAAATCTTAATCTTCTCTTCTAACATTAAAGATTCTGCAGCTTGAATCAAATACTTCTCTTCAGCTTTATCCGTGGGGGGATTTTTCTTTAGAATGGCACCACCAGGGATAAGGGTAACAATATTACTTTTAGATAATTCCTGAAGATCTCTCCTAATAGTCATCTCTGAAACTTCCAACTTTTTAGACAATTTTTTAATACTTGAAAAACCATCGATAGATAACCTATTAAGTAAATAGTTTACCCGATTATTTTTTCCAATCATATTAAGCCTCTTTTTTAAAAAATAAAAATTCTTTTAAAAAAATACTCCCCTATTATTAAAACTTAAAGTATTAGAGTATTTATAATTATATAATTCTGGCCAAAGTTGCTTCTTTAACGTTCCCCGCATTGGCCTCATCTGTATCCAAATGCAAAGCTAGTTTACTATTAGGAGAAACTCTAATTACTACATCTTTATAAATAACTCCATGAGTCCCTGATACTTCCACCTTTGCTCGGTCACCATTTTTTACCTGATAAAATTCCGCATCTTTCGGAGTCATATGAATATGGCGAGCGGCTCGAATAGCTCCTTCCTTAAGTGCCAAAATACTTTTCGGACCAATAATATTGATAGATGGCGTACCTTCTATATTCCCTGATATCCTGGTAGGAAGATCCAGACCTAAAAAAATGCCATCAGTAATCGATAATTCAACTTGAGTGTATTTTCTAACAGGCCCAAGTATTCTGGCTTTCTCTATAACCCTCATTTTATTATAACTAACCACCATCACAGTTTCTTTGCTGGCAAACTCTCCTGGTTGTGACAAGTCTCTTAATTTAGTCAACTCGTAGCCCTTTCCAAATAAAATATCCAGCGACTCTCTGGTTAAATGAACATGATGGGTGGATATTTCTACCGGGATAGAAAAAAGTTTTGACCTTTTTTCTTTTTGAGATATTTCTTGATAAACAACTTCAGATACCACTTTAACCAGTTCTTTGTAATCATCTTTCATTTTTTATTCCTTCTCGTCTTTTGTTTTAAACACTCACAATCTTTACACTACTACTACAACCTAGCCTGGTTGCTCCTGATTTAATCATTAATAAAGCTTCTTCGAAATTATGGATTCCGCCTGCTGCTTTAATCCCCATTTTAGGACCGACGGTCCGGCGAATTAAGGCAACATCATGGGCAGTAGCTCCGGCGGTAGAAAAACCGGTAGAGGTCTTTACAAAATCAAAACCAACTTTTTTTACCAATTGAGAAGCTATTACTTTTTCCTCGTCTGATAGTAAGCAAGTTTCAATAATAGCTTTAGTAGTGGTTGTGTTTCTACAAGCCGTCATCACCGCTCGCAAATCAGCTTCTACAGTTTTCAGATCACCATTTTTTAAAGCTCCCACATTAATCACCATATCTATTTCATCTGCTCCATTTTCAATAGCATTTCTTGTTTCATAAGCCTTTGTTCTACTGTCTGTTGCTCCTAAAGGAAACCCAACTACCGTACAAACTTTTACTTTAGTCCCTCTTAACTTCTTGGCACAATAGGCAGTCCAGGAAGAATTAATGCATACAGAATAAAAACCATACTGAACTGCTTCTTCACACAATTTCTTTATTTGCTCTTCTTTTGCTTCTGGTTTTAATAAAGTATGGTCAATATAACCAGCAATATCTGCCGGAGAATGAATCTTGGAATAAAGATCGGAATTTGTACTGACTTCACCTTTTAAAATATCGTTTGTACCAGAATCAAAAGATATTCTTTCAGAATTAGGTAGATTTTTTAATTTTGCTATTACTTCTTTGCTAATTCTATCAATTAGCTCTTTTTTATCCATAATCTAAAACCTCTGATCTTTAATATTTTAAAATATAACTTTGAACCATTACTAAAGATTAATAATTTCTTTCCAGGGCTATTATTTTATTAATTCTTCTCCAATGTCTTCCACCAGCAAAAGGAGTTTCCAACCAGACTTTTACCATTTCACGTAATTCGTCTGGTGTATGCAATGGTCCACCCAAAGTTAATACATTGGCATTATTATGTTCTCTGCTATTTACAATAGTTTTAATATTATAACACAGAGCTGCTCTTATACCCTTAACTTTATTGCAAGTCATCGATGAGCCAATACCTGCTCCATCAATCATAATTCCCCTTTCACATTCACCGCTAGCCACTTTTTTTGCTACTTTAACGGCAAAATCCGGATAATCTACACTTTCTTTACTATAAGTTCCTACATCTGTAATTCGATAGCCGATATTTCTAAGAAAATGCTTAAGAATTTCCTTCGCTTCATATCCTCCGTGGTCTGAACCAATAGCTACATATCTTACTTTGCTACTAACTTTATCAAGATTAATCAGCTGTTTTTGAGGTATGGTTGAAGAATACAATCCACTAACCACATTTTGAATAATTTTTACTTTATTTATATCAGTATTTATATCAGTCATTTTCTTTACCTTTATTATTAGTTTTATTAACTGAATCGACAATCCCTACGATCATAGTTCTAACTGGAGCAGTAGAATTGTTCATAATTAAACGAGAAGAATTCCCTTCATCGATCACCAGAACCGTATCTCCTATCCCTGCTTGGACAGTATCCAATGCTAAAATGGTCTTTCCTTGCAGTTCTTCTTTATCATTGACAGGTTGTACAATTAAAATCTTATAGCCTTGATACACCGGATGCTTTATAGTGGAAACCACATTACCGATTACCTTACCTAAAATCATAATTACTCTCCAATATTTACCTGATCAACTAGACCCATAATAGTTAAATCAGAAGGGTTAAACCAATTTTTAAGTCCCAAAGCTGCCTCTCTACCGCCTTCATAGAAAACAATATCATTTAAACCGGCCTGAACTGTATCGCAAGCCACCACAGGTTCTTCTACTTCTTCTAATTTTTCATTAAGGGGCTGTAATAATAATAGTTTTATACCCTGAAAAGAATCTACTTTCTGGGTACAAATAACATTACCAATCACTTTCCCCAGTTTCATCTTTAACCTCCAAATTCAGCCTATAAAAATTAAATTAATCGATAGTAAATAATCGTTAGTCGTTAGTCGTTAGTTCAAAATTCAAAACTTTTTTCGTATAAAGTATTGCTTTTAAAGTAGGGGTCGGATTTATCCGACCCGTTTTCATTGCGGGTTCGATAAATCGAACCCCTACAAAAAAAGAAATTCCTATACCATTAAATTTACTTTAGACAATTCTAAAATAACCTACCAGAACACATCGTCTTTCTCGAGTAAAAGTCCTTGCTCTGGTTAATCCTTCTCCGGTAGGTGTGGCAATAGTAAAAGAAGCATAGCCAGCTCCGCCAAAGCCTAATCCGCTATAACACGGTCCGTTCTTTATAAAGAGAGAACAGTTCATTAATTTCGCCATCTTGGAAAGTTTAGCAATATTCCGGGAATGAATAGAGGCGGTATGTCTAAAATTATGCTCACACTGCACCGCAAAATCTATAGCTTCATCAACATTATTAAAACGAACCAGAGGGATTACCGGCATAAGCTGTTCAGTCCAGACTAAAGGATGATAACGATCGACCTCACCAAGCAATATTTTAACCTGGTCAGAGATATTTAAACCAATATCTCGCGCAATCACACTGGCATTTTTTCCAATATATTTTTTGTTTGGTGTTCCCTCATGTCCCGGTTTTCCCGGGTCAGCAATTACCAATTTAGTTACTTTTTCAATCTGCTCTCCTTTTAGTTCATAAGCACCATTTTTTATCATTTCCTCTTTTAACCTATCCGTAATCTGAGAAACTGCTAAAATTTCTTTCTCACAAACACAGACAATGTTGTTATCAAACCCTGCCCCCTTAACAATGTCCCGGGCAGCTTTTTCCAGATCAGCGGTTTCATCAACGACACAGGGAGGATTTCCAGGTCCAGCAGCAATAACTTTTTTACCACTATTCATAGCTACCTTGACTACCTCTGGACCACCAGTTACTACCAATAATCTAATTTTGGGATGTTTCATTAAAGTTTGAGCTGAATCAATAGTTGGATTAGCAATAGCACATAAAGTATTGGGAGGTCCTCCAGCCTTCACAATAGCCTGATTAATTAAGGAAACTGTAAAACAAGAACTTCTCTTGGCCATAGGATGAGGGTTAAAAACCACGGTATTTCCACCAGCAATCATACTTATACCATTATTAATAATCGTAGAAGTGGGATTGGTAGATGGTATAATTGATCCAATAACCCCATAAGCTGCTCGCTCGGTTAGAGTCATCCCGTTATCATCAGTATAAGCTATAGGTTCAAGATCTTCTATTCCCGGTGTTTTTAAAGCAGCCAATCTATTTTTTTCAATCTTATCCTCTACCCGGCCAAAGGTGGTTTCCTCGACAGCCAATTTAGAAATTTCTTCCAGATTACTTATAATTATTTTGCGTATACTTCGGATTATCTCTCTTCGCTTTTCGAGAGTTAATTTTATCAGTTCAAGATGAGCAACTTCAGCGGCATCGACAGCAGCATTTACCTCATCAAAAATACCATCCTGATTTAAAGTGCTTATTGGTAAACTCTCTGGCATTTCTATATCGAGTGTGGCACCTTCTAACTTATTAAGTACACTTTCGATTATTAATTTCAGCTCTTCTTCATTTATCTTCATAATCGATCACCTATCTAATAAATATTTATCTCTTATCTTTTTTTCACATTCAATCCATTAAAAATCTTAGCTTTAATAAATAAAATAAGGTTTAATCGCTGGATGAGGGTTAGGAATTATTACCTCTTTACAAAGCAGACCTTTACTACCTATTATCTTTACTGCAGCTTTAACTGCAGCTTCTACTTTATCTATATTTCCGATCATTTTAATATAAGATTTACCACCTATCCCCATAGCCAATCTAATCTCGCTAATTAGAACATTAGCAGTCTTAGCAGCTATATCCGCAGCTTCAATGCTGGCCACTGCTGAAAAAGATTCTACTACTGCTATCGCATCCCAAACTTTACATTCAACCGTACCAATGATGGCAGGAATAATCTGAGGGTGTAAATTAGGAATAAATAATTCATCAACCAGGTAACCTTCTCCAATTTCCTTGCCAGCGGTAAGAGAAGCATCAACAGATGCCACGTCACCAGTAAAAAGAACTATAAATTTTCCCGGACAAATCGTCCTCGCCTCTATTACTTTTACAGGAGAAGCTTTTACTATGCTATCTAATGCCTTTATACCTACTGCTATACTATTAAATTCTAATACTCCAAGAACGATTATATCCATTCTTTACCTATCTTTCCTTATTATTTTTTAATAATAATCCTTTCCTCGTCAATATAAGTTATTCTGCCTTTAATACTGGAATGTAACCGAGCACCTAATTTTTCCTTAGGAATTTCAGCAATAAGATCACCCTCATTTACTGGTTCATTAATTTTTACTACCGGCTCCGAAGGAACACCCGTATGTTGCTTAAGTAAAATCTCCACTTGATCGGGATCAGTTTCTATTACTCGTAATGGACGTTGACTATCTTCATCATATTTATCTAATCTCAAACGATTTTTAATCCGCGAACTGGGTATTTTTCTGTAGGCTCGCTCCGCTCGCTCTTCTCTGGAACTTTCTTTTTCCCCTGAAAATTTAGGTTGATATCCAGCGGCGAGAAGGTTCGCTTTAATTTTTTGATTTATAATTCTGGGTGACAATTCCATCGGGCAGGCAAATACCTCGCAAAGCCCACACTCGCTACACAAAAAGGCATTTTGAATAACTTCATAGGGAATATCAATTCCAAAATTAATTTGTCTCATAATTTTATGAGGATAAAGTTCATGACCTAACAAATAACGAGGGCACAAGTCGGTACAATAACTGCATTGACAACAGGCAGCTTTGCTTTGTTTGATAATATATTCAATCCTCATGGTTTTCTTTAAGACCAAAGGATGATCTTTAGGTAAAACCAGAATCCCGGTAGTAGTTTTAATTACTGGCGTATCGAGATCAAAAACTACCTTTCCCATCATAGGTCCCCCCACAATGACTACAAAATCTTCTAGAGTAGGTTCACAAAGATTTATAATTTCCCGGAAAGAAGTACCAATTCGTGCAGTTATAATACTCGGTTTTTTTACTTCTCCTATGCAGGTTAGCGTCCTCCTGGTAACTGCTTTACCTTTTTCAGCCCTATACACATTTCTCAGGGTCTCTACATTATTTACTAAACAACCTATATCTGGAGGGATTCTACCTTCCGGAATAACTTTACCAGTAATTTCTTGTATCAGGATAAACTCATCACCGACGGGATAATAATCCTCCAGAAGAAATAGTGATATATTTTTCTTTTCAGCGATAGTTTTTTCTAGGTTTCCGGCAATAGAAAGATATTTTTTTTTCAGGGCAATTATCCCTTTTTTTGCATCAGTCGACTGCATAACTAATTCTAAACCCTTTACCACCTCTTCTCCTACTTCTTCCATAATATATTTATCGTTGTAAAGAAGAGGCTCACATTCTGCTCCATTTCCAATTACTACCTCACATTTATTGGCCACTTTGATATGGGTGGGAAAACCAGCACCGCCAGCTCCCACTACTCCCATATTCCTTAGCACATTTTCAAGTGCCATAAGTTATTTCCCTTCTGGTAAACTAGATCTCCTATTTTTTAAAAACAACTTGGTTATATTCTTCTACCATATCGACAATTCCTACAATTACACAATCGACTGGTTTTTGATGGGTAATTTCGGTCTGTCTTGCAGAACTCCCTTGAGATATTATCACTATCTCTTCTACTCCTGCTCCAACAAGATCCACGGCTACCAAATAATCATCATCTACTTCTCCTTTATGGTTGCAAGTTTGGACCAGGAGACATTTTCTACCTTTTATTCCTACCTCCATCTGGGTACTAACTACCGTTCCCACAATTTTACCAAATATCATTTTAACCTCTTTTTTGGTTTCCTGAAATTTTAAGAATATATAAATTAGTCGATAGTGAATAGTCGTTAGTCGTTAGTTCAAAACTCAAAACTTTTTTCGTATAAAGTATTGCTTTTTTAAGTAGGGGTCGGATTTATCCGACCCGTTTTCATTGCGGGTTCGATGAATCGAACCCCCGTTTTCACGAGGGCAGGCCCCTACGGAAAAAGGAAATTCCTATACAATTTAATTATTTTTTATAGACATATTTCCCGTTAATATCTATAGAATCGACTATAGATATTATAGTTGCATCACTTGGTTTTCCTTCAGTAGCAGCGGTCATCCGGGAACTACTTCCAGCTACATAAAAGACTACTTCTCCTAATCCTGCTCCCACGCTATCCATGGCTACCAAATAATCATCCTTCCCCTGCATATTAGAAGGGTTAATTTTCTCCAGAAGTAAAAATTTTATACCCTCAATTTTCGGTTCTTTCCTGGTTGATACAACCGTACCTACTACTTTTGCTAGTATCATATTTTTTCCTCCTGTATTATAATTGTCTCAATTAATCAGTACTCATTTTTTCTTTTTTGCTTTTGACTAGACCTCTGCCTAAAGGAAGAACTTCATCTACATTACTATGTGGTCGTGGAATAAGATGTACAGAAATCACTTCACCAACTTTTTGAGCCGCTGCGTTTCCAGCATCAAGAGCAGCTCGAACAGCTGCTACATCACCACGAACAATTGCAGTAGTATATCCTCCACCAATTTTTTCATAACCTACTAATTCTACTCTGGCTGCTTTTAACATAGCATCTGCTGCCTCTACCATTGCAGTGAATCCTCTCGTTTCAATCATTCCTAATGCATCTGTATAAATATCCATTTTTTTTAAAACCTCCTTAATGTTATTTTTATAACAAAATATTATCCTTTTCTAACATCTTAACCTATTAATTTAAGTATGTCAAGAGCTTTGGGTAAAATAAATTTTTTAATGTAGAATATTTATCATTTAATGGTTATTTCCCAAAAAGCCAAAAATATTTTCAAAAGATTTTATATAGCAATACCGGGTCGGATAAATCCGACCCCTACATTCCCCTACATTACCATTCCCCGATCAGGTCGAGGACAGGTTTGTTTACTTTTTGGATTACAACCATTTAATAAAATTAAGAAATATTATCTTTCT
>Ga0210049_1001212_pt1 | contig 23893 bp, 24 predicted proteins | sample CryGeyCG2014_300_2_FD_183964 | JGI IMG/M metagenome (GOLD analysis project Ga0210049, IMG submission 183964) | Groundwater microbial communities from aquifer - Crystal Geyser CG06_land_8/20/14_3.00 (SPAdes) (version 2) | ecosystem: Environmental > Aquatic > Deep subsurface > Groundwater | place... | reverse complement strand
AACTGCCACTTGAATCAAACAGCAGTTCAACCAAATGATGGCATTTTGAAGCCAAAGGGACAGGTTTGTCTAAAAATACATAATCTGAGCATATAGAAGGCCAAAAACTCAATAAATCTTCTCTCCGGCAAAAAATCTCGGAGGCAGGAGGATTTTGGTCTCGCCTATGCTGGTCAAAAACTGCTATTTCCGGATGGACACTATCTAGTTTATCTCCTTTCCTGGATAATTAATTTTTTCACTAACGGTCATGCCCTGAAAGGGGCACAACGAAGCATGAAAATCACCCCCACCCCACCCTCCCCCGTCAAGGGGGAGGAGTAAATGCGAGGGGCATTTTCATATAAAATTCTTTTCAATTTCCATGCCGCCTCCCTAACCTCCACAATGGGCAGGACGGTAAGTGTTTACAAAATCCATTTGGGAGGGAGGAAAATCATATAGTTCCCATTTTTAACAGGCTGGCGGCATTTTCATCCTTCGTTGTGCCACCTCCGGGCATGAGTGCTAGCTCGTGTCCATCCGTAAATGGCTATTTTCCCAGATTTCGGCGTTGGACTCAAATTTTATTCCTCGAAATACCTCTATGTATTCCTGTGGTTAAAATTATCGCCCGCCTTGAACTCGAAGAAACTATCTCATTTCCGGATGGACACTATCTCATTTATGGATGGACACTGGCCCAGAATATGTCTCATCTGCCGGATACATAATTGTATCATGAGACATAATATTCCCTAAGCCGGCAGATCAATTTCTGCGCGATAACCGAACCTGATTGAATTGTCGCAATAAATTACCAGCCTGGGTCTGAAACAATACAGCCTTACGCCGAACCTGCCAAAGAAACCGTCCAAATCTGCCTTAGAGTCGCTGAAAAAATCACCCGTAAACGGAAATTTTTTGAGATATCCGGATATCGCTCGAGCTGCTTCTACAGGACTAACAATTTTCTTAATTGATCCGTTCATCTGAATACCTCGTATATCCTTCCATCCAATTCCCGCGGCATGAATCGAGCCTGCCGCTTCTCCTGTTGCGACGGCATCGGTGACATGCCTTGATTCGGGACTTGAAAAAAAATAAAAACCCGATCTTTGATAGAAGTAATATACGGGTGCAGCCCAGGCCGAAGCCCCGCTGCAGGTGGCAAGTGTTATGGTACTGCATGATAGGATAAGAGCCTGTACCCGGTCAGCCAATTCAGAGTTTTCCTTCCCGGCATCAGGAATCATGATTTTTGTCCTTCAAGCGTGATTATAAATGGAATAGCATGGAGTTCCCTGGATATTTCCCTGGTCGGTCCCAGCTTCCATGAGCGGATCGCAGCTTGCCCCTCAATCAACCCTTTAACCTTTTCAGAGACTCTCTTAAGGTCTATCGCAGGGTGTTTTTCAAATACCTGCGGTAGTCCGTATGTCAGATGACAGGCGAGGCATTTACCCGGCCGCTGCCTGAGTCGTATTTCAAAGACAAGTTTATCAAGGTTGCTCCCGCAATAACAAAGCTCCATGTCGTAGGCTCCCTCATGGGGATCGCCAAGCAATGCCTCAAAGAACCTGTCCGCAGTGTCGGACGGCAGGAGTGATGAGAGCCTTTCTCTAGTAAATATGGATATGAAAGGGTCGTCTGTCTTCATAATGAAGTCTCCTCTTCCGGGGTAGGTGAGAATTCCAGTAATTATTGAGGATAGGCCCAGGCAGCGTCAACAAAAAATAGGGACCTGGAGAGTTTCTTGACAAGGGCCTGTTAAACGCACTAATACTTAAATGCAAGGAATAACGCCTCACAATCCAGAAACCGGAGCGCCAGGAAAATGAAACTGCATGAATACCAGGCAAAAGATGTCTTTAGAAAATACGGAATACCTGTCCCCAACGGCCAGCTCATATCGTCCTCAGATCAGACCTCCAGGGCATCTCAGGCAATTCAAGGGCCGCCATGGGTCATAAAGGCCCAGATACACGCCGGCGGGAGGGGTAAAGCCGGAGGGGTAAAGCTTGTCCACAACCCCTATGAGGCGGTGACAGCAGTTGAATCCATGCTGGGTAAGAAAATCGTCACCCGGCAGACAGGCGCTGAAGGAGTGACCGTCAACCAGGTGCTCATAGAAGAAGGCCTTGATATAGAAAGGGAACTCTATCTGAGCATGGTGGTTGACAGAGCAGCTATGATGCCATCCATGATATTCAGCCAGGCAGGTGGCATGGACATTGAGGAGGTTGCCGCCAGAACGCCTCAGCGGATATTTAAGGAGCGCGTTGATCCGGCATCAGGATGGATGCCCTATAACGGAAGGAACCTCGTTTACAGGCTTGATCCTCTGCCGTCACCGAATGCCGTAAAAGGCCTTCTCTCCGTCATGGATGGCGTATGCAGGCTTTTTTCAGCTCTTGACTGCTCTCTTGTCGAGATAAATCCTCTCATTATTACAAGGGATGGAAGGGTAGTGGCCCTCGATGCCAAGATGACGATAGACGACAATGCCCTGTTCAGACAGAAGGATATGCTGGTGTTGGATGATCCACGGGAAAAGGACCCACTTGAGCAGATGGCGGAAAAGTATAACCTCAACTATATCCGTCTGGACGGCAATATCGGGGCTATGGTTAACGGAGCGGGCCTCGCGATGGCTACTATGGACGTAATAAAGATGGCCGGTGCCGAGCCGGCCAATTTTCTTGATGTCGGAGGCGGAGCCAACGAAGAGATGATCACCAAGGGTTTCGAGATCATCTTAAAGGATAGACGAGTTAAGGCCATCCTCATCAATATCTTCGGAGGCATTCTCAGATGCGATGTCCTTGCCCGTGGAGTAGTTGCAGCGGCGGCGAAGACCAGCATAAGGGTTCCCCTTATCGTGCGCCTTGAGGGAACCAACGTTGACGAAGGCCGTGAGATTCTGCGGAACTCGGATCTTAAATTTCTTGTGGCAAAGGACCTTTCCGAGGCAGCGGATATTGTTGCCGGGCAGGTTTCTTAGACGGAGCAAAGATGAGCATTCTACTTGACGGCGAAAGCAGGATTGTTGTCCAGGGCATAACAGGCAGGGAGGGGGCCTTCCATGCCAGGCAGATGATTGCCTACGGCACAAAAGTGGTGGCTGGTGTAACCCCCGGAAAAGGCGGACAGGAATTTGAGGGCTTGCCCGTATTCAACACGGTCGGCATGGCGGTCAGTGAGAAGCGGGCCGACGTATCTTGCATATTTGTACCCCCGCCTTTTGCGGCGGACGCGATCATGGAGGCGGCGTCCGCTGGAATAAAGCTGATTGTATGCATAACCGAGGGCATCCCTGTGCTTGACATGGTAAGAGTGATGGCCTTCCTCAAAGGCCTTGATACGGTTCTTATAGGGCCTAACTGCCCCGGCATCATATCGCCGGGCAAGGCTAAGGTAGGAATCATGCCGGGTAACATTCACAGGGAAGGCGGTACAGGGGTCATTTCCAGGAGCGGAACCCTTACCTATGAGGTTGTGGATCAGCTCACAAGAGCGGGCCTTGGCCAGAGCACCTGCATCGGTATCGGAGGTGATCCCATAGTCGGATCATCCTTCATTGATCTTCTTACAAGGTTCAAGGAAGATCCGCAGACCAAAGGCGTAATTCTTATCGGAGAGATCGGGGGCACTGCGGAAGAAGAGGCAGCGGAATATATAAAGGCAGATTTTCCTAAACCGGTAATAGCCTTTATAGCCGGGCAAAGCGCTCCTCCCGGAAGGCGGATGGGCCACGCAGGCGCAATAATATCAGGGGGCCAGGGAAAGGCCCAGAACAAGATAGATGCACTCAAAAAGGCAGGCATAGCCGTTCAACTCAACCTGGGAACCATCGGCAAAGCCGCCCTTGAAGTAATGAAGTAAGGTCTGAGCTGGAACGGACACAGCCTTCTTGACCTTCTGACAGCCGAGTGTTAACCTCTTGTTTAAGGGAGTCGGAATCGGGACGCTGATATTATGTATGCAATTTAAAGAGAGGCCGCTTTGAGCAAGATCAGAGACCTCAGCACGATTCTTGAGGATCGAAGACGAAAAGAGCAGTTGAAGTTAAACACGCAGAGGGTGGACTCCCTGCGAAGGGTGCTTCAATGTTCTCTCTGCTGCCTGAGATGCACAATGTGCGGGGCTCCAATGGAAACTCAGGGGAACTCCGCTTGCGAGTGCTCGGTGATGGAGGCGTTTATCCTCTGCCCAGGATGTAGGGCGGAATTTGAGGATTATGCCAAGGCAGTGAAGGAAGAACCAATAGAAACGCTTTTCTGGCATAATGAGGATTGGAAGAGATTCTGGTCCGCATGGCTCGCTTATCAGGAGGCTCTTTTTGCTTTCAGAAAATCCACCCGATTAGGTGGCTTTTCGGACAACGTTAATAAATAGTGTCCATCCGGAAATGGCTATTTTCACCGATTTCGGCGTTGGGCTCACATTTTAATCCTCGAAATACGTCTATGTATTCCTGTGGTTAAAATTATTGCCCGCCTTGAACTCGACGAAACTATCTCATTTCCGGATGGGCACTAAATAGGCTTAAAGGCTTGGAGGTCTAAAATGTTTGGTCTGGGAATGCCGGAACTCATAATAATTTTAATAATTATACTCATAATATTCGGGGCGGGGAAGCTTCCCGAGATAGGAAGCGGCATCGGAAAAGGTATTCGCAACTTCAAGAAGGCAAGCGAACACCCCGAAGAACTGGAAAAACCCCAGGAAGAAAAGGAAGATGAGGACAAAAAGGCCTGATTCTCCAACCACCGCAATTTAACTTAAAAGCTCATCCTCAAACCACCCCCAACCTCCCTCGCTCCGGTGGGAGGTAAGCTTTAGGCCCCTGAAGGCGGATAGCCGGATAAGGGATTATCATCCTCTCATAGCCCCCCATGACCCTTCCCTTTATCACTACCCCTCTACTGAGAAGGGTGGGGGTGATTTTCATCCTTCTTTGTGCCCGTCCGGGGCATGGCCGTCAGTTAAAAAGGAATTTCGTCCTCAGGAACCGTTATAGGCTGCTCTTCCGGTGCGGGGCGCTCTTCGCTCATGGCGCCCTTAGCTCCTTTATCCGCCGAACCGAGCATCTGAATAGTCTGGGCTACTATCTCTGTAGTGCTTCTTTTGTTTCCCTGACGATCTTCCCATTCCCTGGTTTGGAGCCTTCCCTCAATGTAAACCTGCTTACCTTTTTTCAGGTAGTCGTTGCAGAGCTGTGCGAGCTGACCGTAGGCGACTATTCTATGCCATTCCGTACGCTCCTGAAGCGCGCCGGTATTTTTGTCCTTCCATTTCTCACCGGTCGCGATACTGAAGGTTGCAACCTGCAATGAGCTGTTAGTAAGACGAATCTCAGGGTCTCTTCCCAGATTTCCAATGAGGATGACTTTGTTTATTCCCGCCATAATTTTGCTCCTTCCCCCTTCTTTGGGTCTATAAAGGAATCCGATTGTTCATGTTACTAACCCCCATGCCCGGGCAGGGCACAACGAAGCATGAAAATCACCCCCACCACTCCTTCCCCAGCCGAGGGGGAAGGATAAATGCAAGGGGCATTTTCATATAAAACCTGACAAAAAAACAACAACATCCGGAATCGTTCTTTTTTATCATAACCTCTTTGCGATTTCAAGATCACGGCTGAATTTGTACGCCTGTTTCAATAAGCTGTTGACTACAACGACTCTGAGAAGCTAACATCACGTTGCTCTAACAAGGCATGCCTCAACCTTTTCCTTGATGCCACGGAATCGAAACAGGAGGTATAGACAGGGCGACAGGAGAGCTGATGCTGAAAGCGATTCCTTTAGGCGGACTTGGTGAAATAGGCCTCAACATGATGGCCTTTGAATATAATGACCGAATACTGGTTGTTGATGCAGGGCTCATGTTTCCGGACAACTACCTGCCCGGGGTTGATATCGTCATCCCGGATTTTAATTATTTGAGAGAAAACAAGGAAAAGGTTGGATGGCTGATCCTCACGCACGGTCATGAGGATCATATCGGTGCCGTCCCCTTTCTCCTGAAGGAATTTAATATCCCGGTTTACGCGACCCGCTTCACGATTGCACTTCTTAAGGAGAAGCTCAAGGAACATAATATCCCGCTCGGAGTTGAGTTTAGGGAAATCGCAGCCGGAGACATATCCAATCTCGGGCCTTTTCAGTTAGAATACATTAGCGTCAACCACAGCATAGTGGACGGGCTGGCGCTGCTCTTGAAAACCGACGAAGGGGTCATAGTTCATACCGGAGATTTTCGGGTTGATCTCACCCCTGTGGACCATCAATACACGGATCTTGCAAAATTTGCCGAGATAGGAAGAAAAGGGGTTCTCGCCCTCTTCTCAGATTCCACCAACGCGGAGCGTGACGGTTTCACCATGAGCGAGAATGAGGTCAAGAAGAAACTTGAAGGCATATTCGCCTCGGCACGCGGCAGGATTATCGTAGCCTTATTTGCCTCCCATATCCCCAGGATTCAGCAGGTAGTCGACCTTGCATCCCAATTCGGCCGCAGCGTTTTCTTTAACGGAAAGAGCGTCGTCACAAACGCCGGAATTGCAAAGGAACTGGGTTTTTTGAAGATACGCGAAGGTATCCAGATATTTGAAAGAGACCTGGAGAGCATCCATGACCGCGAACTCGTCGTGATCACTACGGGGAGTCAGGGTGAGCCCATGTCGGCCCTGGCGAGGATGGCCCAGGGACAGCACAAGGCGATAAAAATCAGGAAGGGAGATACTATCATACTTTCATCCCGCTTCATTCCCGGAAATGAAAAGGCCATAACAATGGTAATAAACAGCCTCTACCGACTGGGGGCGGAGGTGATATATGAAAAGGTCTCGGAAATCCATACATCGGGGCACGCCAGACAAGAGGAATTAAAACTGATGCTGAGCCTTGTAAGGCCTAAGTATTTTACTCCGATACACGGGGAATACCGCCATCTGGTCAAACACGCGCGTATAGCGGAGGAAATGGGTCTTGCTCCCGAAAGGATATTGCTGATAGAAGACGGAACCGTTTTGTGCTTTCACGAAGGCTCGGCCGAGATATGCGGCCGGGTGAACACGGGCCGGAGTCTTGTTGACGGAAAAGGCGTAGGCGACGTCGGCGAGATGGTTCTCAGGGACAGGCGAAGGCTCAGCGCCAACGGAGTAGTTATAGTGCTTCTTGTTCTTGATGAAAGGACGGGTGAGAGTATTTACGGGCCTGACATAATTTCTAGAGGATTTGTCTATGAGGCACTCTCAGGGCACCTCCTTGAAGACGCTAAGTGCCTTGTGCTCGAGGCCCTTGATGATTTTGAAAGACCTCCCCGTGTGGGCTGGAACGATCTTGAAGCAGTAATACAAAAAAGGCTCAAAAGGTTTTTCTTTGATGTAATGGAGAAAAGTCCCATCATTATGCCCATGATTATCCCGGTTTAGAATCAGCGTTTGGGGTATCTTCATTTGCCAATGAGGCATAGGTCTTGAAAGAAGAGCAGACAGCGAAGAGACAAAAGGCTAAGTCCGCAGAAACAGGCCGCCCCGGAAGGCCCATGAGAAGGGAGATCAAGGCGATCGCCCTTTTTATATGCGCTATATTTGTGGGTGGAAGCCTTATCGCCTATAACCCGTCCGACCCCCTTATCTGGGGGGATGCTTCAGGGCGCATCAGGAATCTGTTTGGGACAGTGGGAGCCCATATCGCCTCAGGTCTCTTCAAGTCCGTCGGGCTTTCCGCCTATTGGCTGACGCTTTTCCTCCTGCAGTCGGCAGTCCTTTGCTTTTCTGAAAGGGCAAAGGGCGCAATGACAAGAAGTATCGTAGCACTCCTCATCCTGATTCTTTCAACATCAGCCTTGCTTGAGCTTTATTTTCATGGTGCGTTCATGTTTCTGGGAACAAGAATGCCTGCCGGAGGCGCCTCAGGGGTATGGCTGTCCGGCTTTCTAATAAGATTCTTGAACAGGACGGGAGCGGCGGTATTGATTTCATCTTTCTGGATCGTCTCCCTTATGGTCCTCACCAGGGTATCAATGAGCAGCAGTATTTCAAGTGCGGCTGTTTTTTTGAGCGCCATCTACTCATTTACCGCCGACTACCTCATAAAGAGAAGGGAGCGGAAAAAGCGAGTCCGGAAGACCATCGCCGCCCACAATGAGATGAAATCAAGGCCTAAGGTGACAATAACGGCAACTCGGCCGGAGCCCTCCCCAGCCCCTGAGCAGGGTGCCTTTCCCTTTATGAGCACCCAGGGCGTATTTACTGTCCCTCCGCTTGATCTCCTTAACGACCCCGAGCAGCCGAAGGGCATTGAACTCCAGAAAGAAAGCCTTGAGATGAATGCCCGGAGGCTTGAAAGAAAACTCGCCGATTTCGGTGTACAGGGAGAGGTGGTAGAGATATTTCCCGGCCCCGTCATCACCATGTACGAGTACCGCCCTGCCCCAGGCGTAAAGATAAGCAAAGTGGCTTCCCTTTCAGACGACCTCGCCCTCGCCCTCCGTGCGCAGAGCATTAGGATAGTGGCACCCCTGCCGGGAAAGGCAGCCATAGGTATTGAGATACCTAATAACCAGAGGGAGATGGTCTTTCTGAAGGAAATTATAACAAGCGCGGCTTACAGGGACTCGAAGCTGAAGCTCCCGCTCGCACTGGGAAAGGACATAACCGGAGGGCCTGTTATCTCTGATCTGAGCAAGATGCCGCATCTCCTGGTGGCAGGCGCTACGGGGAGCGGAAAGAGCGTGTCAATAAACTCGATGATAATTAGTCTGCTCTACAAGCTGTCTCCTGATATGGTAAGATTCCTCATGATTGATCCAAAGCGGATAGAACTTTCCATTTATCAGGATATCCCTCATTTACTCCATCCGGTCGTAACCCAGCCAAAGGATGCGACCAAGGCCCTTAAATGGGCTGTTGACGAAATGGAGAGAAGATACATGCTGCTTTCCGACCGCGGCGCAAGGAATATTGACACTTACAACAAGAAACTTCCAAAGCCGCAGATAAGAGAGCAAGAGGACGGAACTACTAAAGAAGATCCCAGACCTCTTCCATATATTATCATAATAATAGATGAGCTTGCAGATCTCATGATGGCTTCATCAAGGGAGGTGGAAGAGAGCATCACAAGGCTTGCCCAGATGGCAAGGGCCGCTGGGATACACCTCATCATAGCAACACAAAGGCCCTCAGTGGATGTCCTTACCGGAATAATCAAGGCCAATTTCCCTGCACGCATATCCTTTCAGGTTTCATCCAAGGTGGATTCAAGGACCATCCTTGACGCTATGGGCGCTGAGGCACTGCTCGGGGACGGAGACATGCTTTTCATGCCTCCGGGCGTAGGAAGAATCACCAGGCTTCACGGCGCCTTTGTCTCGGAGGATGAGATAAAGGCGGTCGTGGATTTTCTAAAAAAACAGAGCAAGCCTGACTATGACACAGAGATAATGAACCACATGGCAAAGGAAGAAGACGCCCTTGAAGACGACATAGAACTTGATGAAAAATACGATCAGGCGGTTGACTTTGTTATTCAGAGCGGACAGGCTTCTATTTCCATGCTTCAGAGAAAGCTCAGAGTAGGCTACAACAGGGCCGCGAGGATGATTGAGGCAATGGAGGCCTCCGGCATAGTGGGTCCATCCGACGGGGTGAGGCCCCGCGAGGTATATGGAAGAAAAGGAGGCTGATCATGTGGTGGAGAACAGTCGCGGGGACGCTTCTCCTTATATCGTTGGCCGGTACCGGATACTGCGCTGAAGAGGTTTCCGACATACTGGCGGGTCTCAAGAACAGGTATGGAAACCTTGCAGGAATTAGTGTCCCTTACACCAGGGAAGTCATAACCCGCACCATGACCATGCTGCCGGGCAAACTCAAGGGGGATATGGCGGAAGGCAGCCTTTTTTTCAGGCCACCCTTTAACTTTAAGCTCGATCAGCAGAAGCCCGAACACGAGCTGCTTCTCTCCGACGGCGAAAAGATATGGTGGTTTGTGCCCTCAAAGAGCCTCGTCACAATATATCCTTTCAGAAAGTTCGGAAAGGAGTTCATATTGCTGAGCGATGTCCTGAGGGGTTTAAGCGAGGTGGGGGAGAAGTTTGTGACCGCGCTTGTCCCATCGGAGGGAGGCAAGGACACTTACGGGCTGGAACTCAGGCCCGAGCCTCCCTGGGAGGATATTGATAGAATCGTCCTGACCATAACAGGGGATTTTCGCATTGCGGGCGTGACCATTCACAACATGATAGGCGGCATCACCCGTTTTGAGCTGGGAGAACTCAAGGCTCAGCCGGATTTTCCCGACGGTTTTTTCAGATTCAACGTTCCTCAAGGCGTAAAAACCATTCAAGAGGGCGACTAATGGACCATGAGCCTTGACAGCAGCCGCGACACCCTTCTCAGGCTTTGCAGGCTGTCGGCAGGCAGAACATGATCTATGTGCGGAAGAGCCGATCTCATAGCCCGGCAGACAGACTGAAGGTCAGGGTCTGATTCAATAGGATTCAGCCAAACGATGCGATAGACCCGCTTTTTCAATGCCGCCATCTGGCGTACGAGCAATTCCCTGCCCCCCAGGTCCCATCCATCGCTTAAGAGCACTACCACGTTTCGCCGGGAAATCATCTTCGCCCCATAGCCCTTGTTGAACTGCATCAGAGAGTATCCTATCCTCGTTCCTCCCGACCAGTCCGGGACCTTCCTCGAAATCCGCTCAAGCGCCTTATCCAGGCTCAGATGCCTAATATAATGCGTTATCGAGGTAAGTGTGGTTGAAAACACAAAAACCTCGGCCCTGGGGCCTACGCTTCGAAGTCCAAGGAGAAAGGGCATGACGAAGCGGGCGTATCTGTCCATGGAGCCGCTTACATCAGCCAGGATCACCAGTCTTTTAAGCCGTCTTTTTCTCTCCTTAAAGAATAGATCAAACGGATAACCGTCCCTCTTGAGGCTCGCCCTGATGATTCGCGCAAAATCCAGTTTGCCCTTCTTTTTCGAACGCTTCTTTCTCCTTGCCTTATCTATCCTGAAAGGCTGCAACAAACTCCGCAGGGCAAGTTGAGCGGCCTGAAGCTCTGAGCTGTCAAGGCTTTTGAAGTCCTTCTTCTCGAGGGCCGCAAGCGGGCTGTAGGCAACGCCCTCGAGGTATTGTGTCTCAATATCCGGATTCCTGGGATGGCGCGAAAAAACACTGTCATCCTTTGGTTGTGAAGAAGCTTGCTCCTCATAAGGCAAAGCTTCTAGGTCGTCATCAGGCGCGCGCGGCGGAGATAGATTGCCGCCTTGCGAAGACGACAGAGCGATTCCTTGCACAGGCTGGGAAGCAAGGTCTCCATCAGGCTTACGCGATAAAGCGCTTTCACTGTCCTGCGGATGTGATGAAGCTCTTCCAGCCAATGTGTTGTCCAGCCAGAAACCCGAGAAGAGATTGTCGAATTGCTGCCATTCAAGGTCGCATGAGACAAAGTTGGCCCTCAGAGCCCACTTGAACTCGTCTCTGTTTCCGGGATCTATTAGGAGCAGGCTTCGCAATGAATCAATGATGGAGTTTTGATATACCTGAAAGCCTCGATCCTTGAGAAAAAGAGCAAAGGCGATGACACGTACTACCGCTCCTGTTTTATGGAACGGATCAGAGATATTCGCTTCTCTTTTCAGCATCGCTCCAGATGTCCCTCTTGAACTGATTGATGTCTTCCTGGTACTTCAGCAGACAGCCCAGGGTTTCAATGACCGCCTCCTCATCCAGGCGTTTTCTCTCCATAGCAATGAGCGCCTTTGCCCAGTCAAGTGTCTCGGATATGCCTGGCTTTTTAAGAAAGTCCAACTTTCTAAGCCTCTGCATAAAGTGTGTTACCTGGGCTGCAAATTCGCCCTCAACCCCTGGAATCCGCGCCATCACTATGTTGTATTCCTTTTCAAAGTCGGGGTAATCAATCCAATGGTAAAGACATCTTCTCTTAAGCGCATCATGCACATCCCTTGTACGGTTGGATGTTACCACTACCATAGGCCTTTTTTCGGCCTTAATCGTGCCCATCTCAGGTATGGTGATTTGAAAATCGGATAGCACCTCAAGCAGGAAGGCCTCGAACTCTTCGTCTGACCTGTCTATTTCATCAATCAGAAGCACCGGAGCCTTTTCTTTGGATCTCAGTATGGCCTCAAGAAGGGGCCTTTTGATGAGAAACCTGGGATCGTAAATTAGCTGCTCCATCTCAGAGATGTCAGCCTCCTTTCTTTCCATAAGGCGGATATGAAGCAGTTGCTTTGGATAATTCCATTCATACAGGGAACTTGAGGCATCAAGCCCCTCGTAGCATTGAAGTCTTATGAGATCAGTTTTGAAGATCCGGGCCATCACCAGGGCGACCTCCGTCTTTCCAACCCCTGGCTCTCCCTCAAGAAAGATGGGTTTCTCCAGGCGATGGGATAGAAAAAGAACCGCGGCTAGCGACCTGTCCGCAACGTATTCTTCCTGGGAAAGCTGTTCAATAACCTGATCAACTGAAGCAAATATCTTGCTCATGAAAAGACTCCTTTGAAAAATCCCGACATTATCCAGAAGTTCGTGACGCGATTTGCATCGCCCCTGAGGATGGAAATCCTCTTTCAATCTCTTCTCCGTTTTCACGTATGAGCTCAACAATTCGGGGTAGGTGCAGCTTAAGCCGCACGGGAACCGTTCGCTCTGCGCCTGAAGGCGCACCTTCAGAAGCTGATTCCTGGTCTGCATGTCCTGATATGCGCAAAGCCATCCCCCGATTTATTGAAATGATACGTTTCCAAAGCTTTTTCGGGATCGGATTCAGTATAGGCATCTTTTTTAAACGAGAAAGGCGCGTTGAAAAAACCTATGTTTACCCGCTAGAAAAATGCCAGGCTGCAAGACCCTCGATTAAGGAGAACCGAACGGAAACATTTTCCTGCCATTGAGTAAGCCTAGCCTCCTGTGCTAATAAAAAGGCACAATGAATTCAAACTGCAGCATTTGCCGACGGTTTGCAGCCTTAATAGATTCTCTTTGCTGACAGCGCGCTGAAAAACCCGCTGTTCACCGGCTGAAGAAAAATGCCCGGCTGCAGGTCACCGCGAAATCCTCGGGAAGACACACAGATAGGTGCGCCTCAGTGAGGAGGGATAAGCGAAACACAGCAGATGGGCTTTTTTTAAACAGCCTGCTAAGGCCTGATCAAGACAGCTTAGAGGCGGGAAGGACAATATGCCTAACAGAGGTCCCCACAAAAGTCAACACACCATAGAGGCGCATTACTTTGAAAAACGGCTTTTTACGGCTCTGACCTTCATAGTGCTCATCTTCCAGGCGCATTTGACGGAAGCAGCCGGAGAAGCTATCAAACCGGCCGGCCTGGGCGCGCTCGACAGCGTCCTGGTGGCCGGCGAAAAAGAAGAGCCGCTTTATGCCTTCAAAGAAAAAGAGCCTAAAGTGCCCGCATCAACATTGAAAATACTTACAGCGCTGGCAGCACTCCGCCGTTTGGGCGAATCCTTCAGATTTAAAACAGCCTTTTACCTGGACCCAGCCGAAGATCTCTATGTAAAGGGCCTGGGAGACCCCATGCTGATATCCGAGGTCATAGAGGAGATATCTGATCAATTACCCAAGCATGTAAAGCGGATAAAGGACATCATCCTGGATGAAGCTTTTTTTGAAAAAGGCATCAGGGTGCCGGGCTCAGAGCGCTCAACCAACCCTTATGACGCCCCGGTGGGTGCCATTTGCGCCAATTTCAACACGGTCTTTTTCAAGACAGGGAAAAATGGACGCATAATCAGCGCGGAGCCTCAGACACCGATCGTTAATTTCTCCCTGAAGAGGATAAGGGAATCCGGGCTTACTCAAGGCCGTCACAGCTTTATGAACGACTCCGGAGATGCCTCCCTCTATTTCGGTCATCTTCTTGCGCATTTTTTGAAATTGAGAGGCGTCCCCGTGACAGGCAAGATCATCACAGGCACTGCACCTTCAAGACAGCCGATATTTGTGCATACTTCAACATTCACTCTTAAAGAAGTGCTTCAGAAGATGATGGAGTTCTCCAATAACTTTATAGCCAACCAGGTCGCTATAACCCTGGGTGCTTCCATCTACGGTGCCCCCGGAACTATGGAAAAGGCGGCAACGGCCCTTTCCTCATTCGGAAAAGACGAACTTCAACTAAAATCTCTCAGGGTTCTTGAAGGTTCCGGCATTTCGAGGGAAAACCGGATCAGCGCAGCCGACATGACGAAGTTGCTCAAAGCCTTTGAACCTTACAAAAGCATCCTCAAACAACGAGGAGATATACTTTACAAGAGCGGAACCTTGAGAGGCATTCAGGCCAGAGCGGGCTACATCATGCGCGGCGTCAAGGAACCGGTACGTTTCGCCGTATTCCTTGAAAAATCAAAGCGCAATATAGACGACATTATGGATGAAATAGCCTTGCGGGCGCATTAATTACCACAATTTGCCCTGGTTAATAAATTACGCCTAATCAATGAGCTTCAGATGGTATCAGCTCGATATTTGGGGGTAATATCACTGGATTTCGGCTTTCGCTGGAACGACAAAGAGTTAACCTGTTCCGTTATCCCTCCCCCTCGACGGGGGAGGGCGGGGTGGGGGTGATTTTCATATTTCGTTGTGCCCTGCCCGGGCATGGGGGTTAGTCTGAAGCACTCCGCCCCTATTTCTTGAAAAGGGCCTCAAGCGCCGTCCGTGCGTTGGCAAGCCTGTGGGCGTTTGTCTGATTTGACCCCCGGGGCACGAAATACTCACACGCATTTGCCCTTTCTTTATCCACGATGCGCTCCGCCATCACTTCACGGCATTCATTGTAGGAGCGGGAATCAAAGAACTTGCACTGCTTGCAGCATCGGAGATCCCTGCCGCAATTTGGGCAAAGATCGTTTCTTCCGATTTTGTCCTCAGTAGGAATCTTCTTTCCGCAAAAGGCGCAGTTCATTTCCTTTTCCTCCGGAAAAAACGAATTTTTGACAAGGGGACTTCTGGCACGTACTATTTTAACCATGACAATAAAAAAACCTCGCTACGAACTCCTGGACCACACCGCAGATATGGGCATGGCGGTCAACAGCAGCGGTCTTCAAGAGCTTTTCAAACAAGCCGCTGCCGCAATGTTGGACATAATCCTTGAAAATCCTCCCAAAGGAAAAGGGAGGAAAATACGCGTGTCGCTCGAGGGGGCCGATCTCACCGATCTTATGGTACGCTGGCTTGGCGAGATACTGTACATGCTCCAGGGAGATGGCCTTGTAGTTACGGACATCGAGTTCGAGCATCTCACCTCGGTCAGTCTCAGGGCAGTCGCCCAAACAGTGCCTTTTAAACCCGGCATCCATATAATCAGGCATGAGATCAAGGCCGTGACCTATCATCAAAGCCTCGTATCCCAAGATGGAACCGGATGGAAAACCAAGATAATCTTTGACATGTGAGAAAAAATAAAGACCATTTAAAGAATCATTACCAATAGATTACTTAGAGGTATCACCATGGACATAAAGCTGCAACGCTTGGATAACTGTCGCTGGCTTGTTCCCAAGACCGGCGCTATGAGGGTTCCCGGGCTTATCTTCTCAAATGATGAACTCATCAAGAGGCTGAAATCCGACCAAAGCCTGGTTCAGGTCTCAAATGTTGCATCTCTTCCCGGCATCGTGGGCCATTCGCTAGCCATGCCCGACATCCATTGGGGTTACGGATTCCCGATTGGAGGCGTGGCTGCCTTTGACCTCGAAGAAGGCATCATCTCCCCCGGAGGCGTAGGCTATGACATCAACTGCGGCTGCCGGCTTATGACCACTCTGCTTACCGATGAAGATGTCAGGCCGAGAATCAAAGAAACAGTCAGTGCCCTTTTTTCCGATATACCTACCGGAGTAGGCTCCACCGGAGCTATTCGTCTCACCAAATCGGAGGAGGCAAAAGTCGCATCCGAGGGCGCTGCCTGGGCCGTCAAAAAGGGTTTCGGCTCCATCGAAGACCTCGATCGCACAGAAGACAGAGGTACGCTCCAAGGCGCAGACCCATCCGTCCTCAGTGAAAGGGCCATCAAAAGGGGATCGGACCAACTAGGCACCCTTGGCTCAGGCAATCATTTTCTCGAAATACAGTCGGTTGAGCATATCTACGACCAGGATACCGCTTCCGCCTTCGGCTTGTTCAAAGGGCAGGTAACTGTACTTATTCACACCGGCTCCCGTGGTTTCGGTCATCAGATATGCGACGATTTCCTTAAAGAAATGAGTTCCTATGTCACAACTCATTCAATACAACTGCCTGACAGGCAACTGGCCTGCGCCCCCGTAAAGTCATCCCTGGGGCAAAGATACCTTGCAGCTATGGCATGCGCGGCAAACTACGCCTGGGCCAACAGACAGATACTTATGGACCGGACAGAGGAGGCACTTCTTAAAGCTCTATCAATCTCTCCGAGAGAACTGGGGATGCGCCTCCTCTACGATGTATGCCATAATATAGCCAAGATCGAGAAGCACCCTTTGGAGGGAAAGACAGTCAAGCTGTGCGTCCACAGAAAGGGTGCAACCAGGTCCCTGCCGGCAGGGCACCCTCTCCTGCCCGCTATATACCGCAACTGGGGGCAGCCTGTGCTCATCCCCGGCGACATGGGCACCCGATCTTATGTTCTTGCCGGCAATGAAGGTGCTGCCACAGGCAGTTTCTTATCGGCCTGCCACGGCGCCGGTCGCCTTTTAAGCCGCACTCAGGCCGTAAAGATGGCAAGGGGTCGCTCCATTAACCGCGAACTCGCAAACAAGGGTATATATGTACAGTCAAGAGGCCGAAGCACACTCAAAGAGGAGATGCCCGATGCTTATAAGGATGTTTCTCAGGTGGTCCAAGTGGTCCACGATGCCGGCCTTGCCCGCAAAGTAGCGCTTCTTAAGCCTATGGGGGTAATAAAAGGATAAGGCGCCTGCCCGGCTCTTGGAGGAACACTCCCGTCTCCGATTTTTTGACCCTATCAGCTTGAATTGTTCTCGTCAATCAAAAAACTCTATCGCTTATTTTGTTTTGAATCCCTTAAGAGCCTCTTTGCTGCATCGGCAGCCTCATCATAAACCGTAAGGCCCTTATCCAAGAATTCATCAGGCTTCTCAGAGTTTGTCTCAACAAAAACAGCCTTGAGAATCGCGACCCTCTGAGCGACCGCCTTTATGGCGCCATAATCCGAATCGTCTTCGTCGGCCGGAACGACAGGCACTCCCGCAAGCATGCACCATACAAGGTCGTCAACAGCAGGGAGCTTCCCATCGGTCTTGGAATCAACCGAATTCCTGAATACCTGGTAAGCATTTATGAACGGATCAATCTCTTTCATAACCTACAACCCATCTTCTGCATCCTATTATCTCCAGACCCCATGGTTTTCTAATTAGTGGACTCCAGAGTTATTATGTTTATCTATTCAATTGTCAACACCAACCGGCAGGACATTCTTTTGAGACCAGTCAATCAGTTCATCGAATGTTGTTCCCGGCGAAAAGACCTCCATCACTCCCATGGTCTTTAGTTTGCTAGCGTCAGCCTCACTCAAAAATCCGCCTGCTGAGATTCCAATGCCATCGGCACCTTCTTTTTTGAGAAGTCTTAATATTTCGGCAACCTGATTAAAGTTGGACCCTTGCAGCATGGTTATTCCGATATGATCGGCGCACTCCTGCAAAGCCGATGCAACTATTGCGTGAGGCTCGGTAAGATCGGTATATACGACCTCAAATCCGGCCTCGCTCAAACCCTTGGCAAGTTTGAGGACTGCCTCTTTGTGGCCCTCACCAAAAACTCCCAGAACAATTCTTCCACGCCGCGATGCCATACTAATCTCCCTGAAAAGCTTCTCTTTGTCGCCTCGGGTCTTGCAGGCAAATTTCTTATAATGTATATCTGGTTCAAATGCAACCGGCAGGCTTGTTGAAACACCGGTTGCCAAGTAGTGTCCATCCGTAAATGGCTATTTTCACCGATTTCGGCGTTGGGCTCAAATTTTAATCCTCGAAATACGTCTATGTATTCCTGTGGTTAAAATTATCGCCCGCCTTGAACTCGACGAAACTATCTCATTTACGGATGGACACTAAGTCAGCGCGGGCGTAAGGCTTCCCCCGCGAAAAAGGTTGAGCCGAGAAAATGGATTCTTCATATAAAAGCGCCTTAAAAGATAGTTTATCCGGCCCCGGAGTCCCCTCCGGGGGCAAGTGCGATTCAAACGACCAGGTGACTGTCGGATCACTTATATTTGCTGCAGGACGTGGAAGCAGGATGAAGGGATTCGAGGGCAACAAGACTTTGCTGCCATTGAGAGCTGGCAGTTTCCCTTTCGAAGGCGATCATCCTATACTCACGCACATCCTCTCCAATCTGCCGCCGGGTCCCAGGGCTGTGGTGGTTAACCACAGAGCCGAAGACGTTATAAACGCCACAAAGAATATGAACCTTCAATACATGTTTCAGCCCGAAACAAACGGTACTGGCGGGGCATTGATCGCCGCACGAGCGTTTCTGGAAAAGGGAGGCTTTGATAAGCTCATAATAACCATGGGGGATGTGCCTCTCGTAAAGGCCTCCTCATATCTTGCGCTTTCCGAGGCACTGGAAAGAAACGACTTGGTAATCCTTGCCTTCTCACCGAAAGAAAAGAGGCAGTACGGTCTTCTTGAAATAACGGACGGCCGCGTAAACAGGATACTGGAGTACCAGTACTGGTCAAGGCTGAGCAAAAAGGATCAACATGCGCTTACTCTTGCAAACGCTGGCATCTACGCTGCGCGCCGCGAGCTGATTTTCAGATATCTGCCTGCCCTTGAATCAAGGCCCCATACTGTCATTAAGTCATACCAAGGAGTTCAAAGGGAGATTAAGGAGTATTTCATAACCGACCTTGTGGAAATCCTGAACGCGGACGGACTATCCGTTGGCTGCATTGAAGCCTCAGACGAGCTGGAGGTGATGGGTGTTGATGATCTGTCCGCCCTCAGGACGGCCCAGGCCGCATTTTCAGTCATCAACTCCAATAAGCCCCGGCAAGACGCAGCTAGTTGCCGGTCTCAACTGAACTTGACGGTTCCACTGCAAACTCGCTGAGATTATCCGGCAGACTTTCAAATACTACCATGAAAGGTATCGCCGCCCCCGGGGCAACGCTGACATTGACGTTGTCTTTGCCCGTTTTATTTCCCATGAGCGAAAGGATGCCAGGCATATCCGCTTTTGCAAGCTCGCTGTCTTCGATTGTGTTTCCCGCATAGCTCTGGGCGCTTCTAACCGCTCTCCCCTTGTCATCAAGTATGGTGGCTCTTACCATGATGGAGCCCCTATGCTTAGTCGAACGGTTTACGACCATCCCCCTTATTACAAAGAGCCTTCCCAAAGATTGCGAATCAACGAAGGCCCCCTTGAGTTCAGTGATTCCAAGTAGTTTGACGGCAGGCTTTCCCCTTGATGGTTTACCTGAGCCATCAATGAAAGGGATCTTCCAAGGTATCATCTCAGGCGCGAAATAGATGACCGATCCCGCCGCGCCAACGCAAAAAAGAAGGACTAGAAGAATAACAGTGCCGGCGTAAGATTTCCTCGGCTTGGGTTCGAATCTGTAAGGCTTTAGGTGCGCACCGGAACGCGTCTTAGCTTTCGTAACATTAACCTGCTCAGTGGCCCTGAGCTTATCCAGCCCGGAATCATCCGGCATCGCCATTTCTTTTGAATCATCCTGAGGCTCCTTTGATTCAGTCTGACCGGCAGAGACATCCAGTTCCTTAAGCAGTTCGTCAATGTCCCGGCTTGAAAGAGTAGCTGCAGCATCTTCGCCTTGAAGCTCTTCTTCAAGGGGTGGTTCAATTTCCGACGGAGATTCATGGGTGGGCACCGGAGCATCCGGGACAATTGCAAAAACATTCCCGCAAACCGAGCACCTCGCCTTTGCGCCCTCCGGACTTATAAGCGTTTGCTCAATTTCGTAAATTGACCCGCACTTAACGCATTCGACAAACATCACTTACTCCTTCTATATCCCCTTGAGGACAAATATCTCGGATAGATTACGATATTGCTCGTCATAATCAAGACCATAGCCGACAACAAACCCCCCTTCAACACGAAATCCGCAGTAATCAACCTGCACTTCGATTTCTCTTCTTTCAGGCTTGTCGAGCAGGACGCAGACCTTTACCTCTGATGGTTTTTTTCGCTTAAGCTCCTCAAGAATGCGGGACATCGTCAATCCGGTATCAATTATATCCTCCACCAATACCACTGACTTTCCCTCAAGGGGAGTTTCAACGTCTTTCGTCAGGGTAATTGTGCCGCTTGACGAGCTTGAAGGTCCATAGCTTGCGGCCCTCAAAAAATCAATTCCAACCTGTATGTCAAGCTCACGGGCCAGGTCACAGAAGAAAAACACCGCTCCTTTAAGGATGCCAACCAGCACTGTGTCCTTACCCTGATGGTCTCTTGCAATCTCAGAGGCCAGTTCCTTGACCCTTTTTTGTATCATCTCCTTGGAGATAAGGAGTTCCTTTTCCATCCTCTCCTCCATCAATGCCTTTCTGCCTCACGGATTTATCGGTAGAGGCAGGGAAAAAAACAGAAAAAACGGTCCCTCCGGATTTTCGACAGTCTTCCGAAGTCTTACAGACAGGACACTCCCTGATCCTTCCGGGACATTCATCAGCGTCGGAAGGTATGTGGAGGCACCTTACCGAATCCATGGAAAGCTTGAAGTTATAACGTTCGGAGAATATCTTCATGCGCAGAAGATCCGCGCCCTTACCCCCTGCGTTAAAATCATAAGGCCTTCGAGAAGAATATGCCATGGTGTCCCTGGTGGTAAAAAAACCCTCAAATATCCTTCTTTTGTTATCCTGGGTTATTCCGACTCCGTAATCCTTTACCGTGAATTCCATGCCTGTCCCCCGTCCTCGGACGGATATTTCAATGGAGCCCTCATCGGGCGTATTTTCAATGGCATTTCGGATAACACCGATAATAACCTTTCTTAGAGGATCAACCGGAATGCTGATTGCAGGGCCCGGATGCAGGTCGGAGATAATTTCCAATTTCCTGGATGAAAAAAGAGGGCGAATCTCTTCCAGTGTCTGCGCTGTGAATTGATCCAGTTCCACCAGTTGGGCAATATTTTCCTTTCTCTCATAGAGTTCGTCAATGCGCGCCTTTATCCTTCCGGACACATCGCCGCACCCGGCCTCCTCAGCCAGAGACACTATCAGGTCGGTGCACTCGTCCAAGAGAAGATCAAGTGTCTTTCTTGCCTCATAGTGCCTCGCTTGCATGATGTCTTCCACCTGGTATTGAAGGTCCAGGATTCGGCCGATATTTCGCACTGCGCGCTCCATAGTGGGAACCCAGTCCTTTGTAGGCAAAAGGGACAGCCTCTTTTCAAGTATCCTGAGGGAGGCGCCGAGAACAGACACAGGTGTCTTCAGTTCATGGGAAAGGTGATTAATCACCCGGTCCTTAGCCCTGTTGATGCTTGTGAGTTCCTTGTAAGCGGCCTTAAGCTCGTCGGCAAACCTAGCATTTTCAAGGGAAAGCTCAACGGTGCCGGCTATCATGCTAAGAAACTCAACATCGGTGTTATCAAAGGGGCCGTTCTTTTTATTCGTTGCGCAAAGCACCCCGATTATTCTGTCCTTGCTCCTCAACGGGACATCCAGGATCGCTCTGGTCGTAAAGCCTGCCTGCGTGTCAACCACCGAATAGAAATTGGGGTCTTTGGATGTATCGTGGACGATAACCGGTTTGCCGGTCCTTATCACCTCTCCGGAGACACCCTTGTCGGCGGGGTAACGTATCTCCTTTATTCTTTTTTCGGCCGCTGAGTCATCGTGTGCGCCTGATTTGAAGAAAAGCTCATTTTTCTCTTGATCAAGCAGTATTACCAGAGCACCCTCGACATTGAGAAGACGCTTGACCTCATTGCTTATAAAATCCAGCAGGTCTTCCAATTCGGTATATTCGGGGAGAGCTGCGCTTATCCTGAAGAGGGATTGGCTATTTCTGGCGATGCGCTTTTCTCTTGTTATATCGCGCAGGATCACCAGTTCTCCGGCTTCTTCGTCACCGTCCTCCGGAAAAACAATCGCTCTCATAACCACATCCAGTATCTCGCCGCCTTTTGTGCTGCGCTTTGTTTCGAGGCGATGGATAGTTCCCTTTTCCTTGAGTCTTTTTATGGTGTCACTTATCTCTTCCTCCATGCCCTTTGGGATATAAGGAATATGCTTGCCTTCCAGCTCTTCAAGGGCCCAGCCGAAAACCTCCGTGAAGGCCGGATTCATATAGGAAACCCTGCCTGCAAGATCAAACACGACCATCGGATACGGAACAAAATCAAGCAGTGTTCTGTATCGGCGCTGAGATTTCCGGAGACTCTCTATTGTCTTGAAGCGTTCCGTGACGTCTCTGGCGATACCTCGAAATCCTATCTTCTCCCCTTCCCTGTTTTTAATGAGATTGGCCGAGAACTCGACCATTCTAACAGTACCGCTTGCGGTCTTTATCTTCCAGACAAGATCGGATATGCCCTGCCCAGTGTCGTTAATTTTTTTAAAAGCCTCAAACACCTCTTTGACATTATCTTCGTGCAGGAACTTGGTAAAACTCTGGAATTGAATTTCCTCCCTGGGATAACCGAACATTATGCAGAGAGAAGCATTGAAATATAAGAAATTGCCATGGATATCAACTTCATATACACCTTCTTCGATATTTTCTACAAATGCCCTGTACCTTTCGCTGGAGAGCCTTTCACAGGCAGAGATAATCCCTTCACCCGTCATGGCGGTTTCTTCCCTTATGGTCCTTGTCATGTTATCCCCGCGAAACAGATAGCCCAAAAACCGACAGACTTTACAATTATATTGCTTAGATATATATATCCCATAATACTGATGCGTGTCACCATAATTCTTGACCTCTACGGTGAAGGATAGTAATGCCTTTCGCTTGGAATAGCGAGCGGATGACTCTTAAAATAAGGAAATGCCATTATGACAGGAACAAAGCGCGTTCCCGGGGCAACTATAACCAGGCTTTCCATCTATCACAGACAGCTTGAGTTGCTCGAGTTCGACGGTTACCGGCAGGTATCATCGGATAAGCTGGCCTGGCTTTGTCAGGTAAGCTCTGCGCAGGTGCGCAAAGACCTGGGATATTTCGGCGGATTTGGTGTAAGAGGCGTCGGTTATGATGTCCTGGAACTTCAGGCCCATATCAGAGAAATACTGTCCATTAACAAGGTATGGAATCTGGCGGTGGTCGGAATAGGCAATCTCGGATCAGCCCTTCTGAGGAGCCGCGGTTTTGCCCTGAAGGGGTTTAATTGCGTAGCCGCATTCGACAAAGACCCTGCCAAGATAGGCAAGTTCACAGCCGCAGGAATCCGCATCAAGAACATAACCGAACTAGCTAGATCGGTAAAGGAAATGCATGTGGATATGGGTGTTATAACAACCCCTCCTTCGGAGGCCCAGAGGATAGCCGACATGTTTATACGCGGCAAGGTAAACGCGCTTCTTAATTTTTCTCCTATCAGGATATATGTCCCGGACTGCTGCCTTGTGGAAAATATAGACTTCACCATCAAACTTGATATTCTTACTTACAGATTGACTCACGGGGATATGAACTGAAAATTATATTGAATGGCCTGTCGGCTGTGGAACTCCCGGGGGGAATTTCCCGGGCCGTATTGAATCTGTGCGATCGTGCCAAATTGCGTTTAATGGTATGAACTCAAAAATCCGGGGCAGGTGCGGATTCAGCCGCACGGAAACCGTGCGCCTTGCGCCTGAAGGCGCACCTACAGAAGCTGATTCTGGTCTGCGCAAGGCCATCCC
>Ga0210049_1001209_pt1 | contig 23917 bp, 22 predicted proteins | sample CryGeyCG2014_300_2_FD_183964 | JGI IMG/M metagenome (GOLD analysis project Ga0210049, IMG submission 183964) | Groundwater microbial communities from aquifer - Crystal Geyser CG06_land_8/20/14_3.00 (SPAdes) (version 2) | ecosystem: Environmental > Aquatic > Deep subsurface > Groundwater | place... | reverse complement strand
AGCGATCCATCCTCTCACCTAACGTGACCGTTCATAGCTTTGCAGAGATCGAGGATTCTATCCTCCTGGAAGGGGTGGATGTCGGAAGGAAGACGAAGATCAAGAGAACGATCATCGACAAAGAGGTTCAGATCCCTCCAGGGATGGAGATCGGCTACCATCAGGATGAAGATGAGAAGCGATTCACAGTGACCGCCTCAGGGATTGTGGTGGTTCCCAAAGGAATCAGACTTTAATGACTTCGGATGATTGCTATGAAGGTTACGATACCATGAATCTCGTCACCTAATTGGAGTTGTTCTTATTTCCCTGACTTTTATCGAGCGCTTACAGTAGCCCTTGTCAAAATAAAAGAGAAAAAGGAAAACTAAAACATAACTTGGATGATTTATTTTATAGCTTCTTTAATAAAGATAATGCGTATCATAAAATATCAAGGGAAAGGATTTTCCTATCTTTTAAATTTACGTAACCGTTATGAGTAATTCTTAAATGTGGAATTGCGGGAGATCCGAGAGTATCTATGGTGAGGACAGGTTTTTCCCATTTTACTCCATTTTCACAAAGAGATTCCTCAAGTTTTTTAATTTCTTCTCTCACTGTCTCCATCGATTTTAAAGAATAGACACCACAGAGTGGGGCCGGAAATTCCGCCACAACTTCACTGCCTATAGCATAGACGCCACCACCTCTAATCCCCTTGAGTCTCTCAATAACTGTTTCTATCGATTTGGTATCACTTCCCACGACAATCATATCCGGTGTATCCCAGGCCATAGTAGTTCCATAAGATCCTCTTTGAAGGCCAAAACCTTTAAGAAATCCTGTGAAAGCCTTTCCACTTCCTAACCGATCGATTGCCATAACCATGATGACATCTTGGATTTCCTCGGGGGCTGAGAGATCGATGATCTTTTCTTTTGTAACAAGTCTTGTTACAAATTCAATCACTCTTGCCTTTCCTTGCCTTGGAATTTGTGGAAAGGCGAGGCCTGGAATTCTTACCGTGTTGAACATATGATCTGGAAAAGTAACCTTTTGCGGTTCAACCATTGCTCTGCCATCTTTGAAAATGATCTTTCCATTACACATCACCAATTGAGGCGAAAATTCTTTATGTGATGGAATTATCACAATATCCGCGATCTTTCCAATCGAAAGCGATCCGATCAGATGATCGAGATGGAAATGCTCTGCTACATTGATAGTCACCATCTGATAGGCTAAACCTGGTGGAACCCTAAGTTCCATCATCCTTTTCAGTGAGGCATCGAGATAACCTTCCTCAAGGAATCCTTCTGGATCAACCCCATCTGTTGAAAGAATTAACCTCCTAAAATCGATCTTCTCTTGGAAAATACCTTTTACACCGGATAATTCTTTTCTTATGGCTCCTTCCCTGATCATCACCCAGTAACCAAGCCTCAATCTTTCCATGACCTCATCCTCTGTAATGGGCTCATGGTCAGAAGAGGCGCCAAAACAGGTGTAGGCCTGAAGCTTTCTCCCTGTTGCTCCTGCGGTGTGCCCTTCCACTTGCTTGCCAAGACTGAGCGCCAGCGAGGCAAGTTCTCTCACCCTCTCTCCCTGTTGACCTTCTAAGAAGATGTTTCCCCAGTATATTTCACCTACGCCGAGACATTTTGGATCTTTCAGCAGATGTAGAACTTCCTCATTGAGAGGAGCATTTATTTCCTCAGAGGGGGTAAGACCACAGAGAGGAGGTAGTGTGTAATAAAATCTTATGGGTTGATCTTTAAGTCCCCGTACAAAATATTCTATCCCTTCTTTTCCGGCAATCGTACCGAATTCTATAGCTTCCATGACAACTGTTGTGACACCACTCGGGATAACATATCTTATATATTCCTCTATTCCTGATCTGCTCAGGTGAGTATGGCCGTCGATAAGGCCAGGGAGAAGAACCATATCATGAGCATCGATTACAAGCATATCCTCTTTTTTTGGAAAGTCATGATAAGGTCCTATGTAAGTGATGACTCCGTCTTCGATCCAAATCGACTGTTGATCAATAAATTCTCTGGTAAAAACATTAAAGATTGTGCCATTGGTGATAACAGTGTCAGGCGAATCTTCCCCTAAAATCATTCCACTTATCACCTTTTTATTCTTTACGCCATCCATATTGTACTTCATAACAAAAATCCAAACTTTTTGTCAAATGCCAAGAGTTTTTTCTTGATAAGGTTTCCATAAACTTAATAGCCTTGGGGGCGATTTTAGCACTCATTGTATTAAAACTATTTAGAGGACGATGAATGGTATTTTTAAGTTTCTAAATTTATTAACCCCATATTTTAATATTCTCGAACCAACGATAAATATTGACCTATATTCCCATAGGCATTTAAACCTTAAGAAATATTCTTAGGAATTTACTCCTCTGGTCTATATGCTTTCTGAAAAGATCAAGACCGATAAGTTATGTTTTGACCGATGCATGAAAGTCAAATAAAAACCAGCCGAATAAAACGTCTCGATTTATGAAATTTCCGAATTTTATTCGAGATAAGATAATGATTGCTTTAACATTTATTTAATAAACTAATTATTTTAGATAATTAGAATAATTTTAAAAAAAAACCTTGACAAAAAAATCAACTTTTATATTATGAAATTTGTTATAATTTCCGAATTAAATTTATTAAAGCTTTAAATAATCCTATAACTATATGAAAAAAAAGCCGAAATTTATTCAAAATAATGTTAATGAAAACCAAGAATCCGAAAAAAAGAAAAAGATATTAACATCCGCAATTAAAATAATTGGGGATAAAGGTTACCAAAATGCTACGATTGCTGAAATAGCTAAAGATGCAGGTATAGGGGATGCCACGATTTACGAATATTTTAAAAGCAAAGAAGATCTACTTTTGGCGATCCCTGTAGAAATTACCAAAGAACTCATCCCCCTAATCAATGATCATATGATGGGTATCAAAGGGGCTTTGAATAAACTCAGGAAGTTCATCTGGTGGTGGCTTAATTATGTTGAGAAAAACCCCGGATATGGCTCCATTGTCTTACTTGAGTTGAAGACGAGTAAAACTTATGTATTTAATGAAGCCTATCAGGCGGCAAGGAATTTTTATAAAATTGTCCTTGATATTATTAAGGAAGGCCAAGAGGAGGGGAGTATAAAAAAAGAAATCAACATCTTCTTGGCCCGTAGCATTTGTGTTGGGGCTATTGAACATATCATCATTCGATGGTTACTGAAAGACAGAAAATACTCTCTGACCCAATATGCTGACGAATTAGCAGATCTTCTTATTAATTCTCTAAAAAAAAATGAACCAAACATATCTAATAAACATTTATGATAAAAAGAAGGTAAGACGAGAGTTCTTCATGAAGGAGGAATTGGAGGAAAATTTATGCCACCAACCTATTTCAGCGACCTGGAGGGCATTATTGAGTTCGAATATATAGAGCCGAAAACGACAAAAGAGGCATGCTCTCTGCGTTCTCAATATCTCGAAAGGGCAAAGGTGATAGCAGGCGGTACAAAATTGATAGCTTCGATTAAACAAAGAGAAATCAATCTACAATATCTTATCAACCTGAAAAGTATACCCAATCTTGAATATATTAATTATGAGGATGAGGAGGGGTTAAAGATTGGGGCATTAACTACATTGTTTGAGATAAGCCAGTCGTCCTTAGTAAATGATAAAGCTAAAATATTTGTTGAAGCTGTACAACAAAGAGCCCCAGGTATTAACAGAACCAGATGGGCTTATTATATGGCCACGATTGGTGGTCATCTCTGTCATCCGGTCTCCTCGGCAGATATTGCTCCAACATTGATCATATTAGGAGCAAAAGCAGTCGTGGAAGGGCTCAAGGGATGGAAAACCATACCTTTGGAAGACTTTTTCGATAAAACTGGAGGACCTACTTTTCAAAATGATGAGGTACTTACTGAGGTTCGAATTCCAAAGCAGTCTGCCGAGATGGGCCTCGTATATATGAAAAGTAGTAGTTTATTAGATTCTCCTGCTCTCAATGTCGCCGTGTTACTTCAATTAGACGCCAAACATGTAAATATAGAAGAACTCAAAATAGTAATAGGGGGGATTACTCCTCAACCTTTAGAGGCTCGTGGTGCAGAGGCCTTAATGAAAGAGAAACCGATAGATAATGATTTAATAGAGGAAACAGCCCACGCCGCTGCGAAGGAGGTGGGCGAAGGATCTGATCCGGAAACGCAGGAGAGAGCTAAGGAATTAATAGAAGAGGCCGTAAGGCAGGCTGTGGATCGCGCTATCGGTGAATTCGCTTTAGGTTATTAAAAACTTCTTTCCTATCCATGATGGCATTTATTTTTTAACGTTTAAGAGAATCGTTAAAGAAAGAGAAGGCAATCGCAAGCAATGAAATGTTTGTATGGTAGGCAAGAGTGTACATTTCTGAAAAAAAACAAGTGCCCGAGGGAAAACGAATGTTTATTTGCAGGGGAATTGAAAACAAAGATGAAACAAAAAATGAAGAAAAGAGGAATTAAACCAAAGAATGCTGATCCAGGAGAAATTTTTAGTCAAGGCAACGATCAATAGAGTATGGGAATTCGCAAATAATCCTGAAGAGATAGGAAGTTGCGTTCCGGGTTGTGAAAAAATTGAGAAGATCGATGAAAGAAGGTATCTTACCATCGTCCAGGCAGGGGTTGGCCCAATCAAAGTTCGATTTAAATTCATATCAACCATCACTGAGATAGATGAACCAAAGCACATTCATTTAGAATCACAAGGCGCGGACATGGGCAAAGCCGGGAGTTTTACGCAGAAAAGCGACGTTGACCTAAGGGAAATTTCTGAGAATGAAGTTGAGGTTTCCTATATATCAAATATAAATGTGGTGGGTAGACTCGCCACGTTTGGTGAGAGGGTGATGAGAGCCCAGGCGAAAAAAATAGGAGAACAGTTTATTCGGTCTTTTAAAGAAAAAATTGAGGCCAAAAAGGAGATAAAATCATGAGAGACTTTGAATATCTTCCGACTAAAACCATTAAGGAGGCTTGCTCTTTAATTTCCCAATATAAAGAAGAAGGGAAAATCCTTGCAGGAGGCCAATCCCTCATCACCCTCCTCAGACAGAAATTGATAAGCCCTTCTTATTTAATTGATATAAAAGGCATATCCGAACTAAACTACATTACATTCGATGAAAAAAATGGCTTAAGAATGGGGGCATTGACAACCCATCGAGCCATCGAGAAATCTCCCATAATACAGAAGAAGTATAATGTGCTCTCTGAGATGGAGAAGAGTGTTGCCTCGGTGCAGACAAGAAATTGGGGCACGATAGGTGGAAATCTTTGCAGTGCGGATCCAATAGGAGACCCCGCCCCCTCGCTGATCGCATTGAGCGCTAAAATAAAAATCGTCAGTTCAAGAGGAGGGAAAACAATCCCTCTTGATGAGTTTTTCACGGATTACTTTACCACACTACTCGAACCCGACGAAATCTTGACTGAGATTCAATTACCTTCCCCGGTCGCCCATACTGGAGTGGTATACATGAAATTTAGTACCATTGAAGCAGGTATAAAGATTGTGTCCACGTCCATCTCCATCACTCTCGAATCAGATAGGAGGACTTGTAAGGATGCAAAGATTGTAATGAGTGCGGTGGCGCCCGTTCCATTTAACGCCAAGAAGGCAGGGAATTTAATGGCAGGAAAGAAGATAAATGACGATCTGATCGCAGAGGCAGCTCAGTTGGCTTCAGAAGAAACCAATCCTACCCCTGATGTCCACGCCTCAGCCGAATTCCGAAGAGAAATAGCGAATGTCTTAGTAAAGCGGGCAATCAAGCAAGCCTTTGAGAAGGCCAAAATAGCTTAATTTTTATTGAAGGAGGAGTTTTAACCATGGAAATTGCAAAAAAAATATTGAAGGTAAAAGTCAATGGAAGACCTTACGAAATGTTAATAAAGCCTAAGACAACTTTGTTACAACTTTTAAGGAATGATTTGGGCCTTACAGGGGCGAAGCAGGCCTGCATGGATAATTCCTGTGGAGCCTGTACTGTCATCGTCGATAAAATGGCCGTCAAGGCTTGTTCCGTTTTAGCGCTACAGGTCAATGGAAGAGAGGTGACTACAGTTGAAGGATTAGCCTCCAGGGATGGGAAATTGCACCCTCTTCAACAAACCTTTTTGGATTTTCACGCCTTCCAATGCGGGTTTTGCACACCAGGAAAACTCATGTCTGCTAAGGCCATGCTCGATGAAAATCTTCATCCTAATGAGGAAGATATTCGAAGAGATATGGAAGGAAACCTGTGTCGGTGCACTGGTTACAAACAATATATCGATGCGATCAAGGCTGTAGCACAGAAAAAGGAGGGAGCAAAATGACAGAATATTCTGTAGTTGGGAAACCCTTGCCCCGAGTGGATGGCATCGCAAAATTAACCGGGCAAGCAAAGTACACGACAGATATTGTACTTCCGGATATGGTTTACGCAAAGCTTTTAAGGAGCCCCCATCCCCACGCAAAGATTATCAGTATTGATATTAGCAAAGCGGAAAAGTTGCCTGGTGTTGAAGCAGTTATTACAGGAAAGGATACTTTTGGGATACGATATGGTTTCGTGGATACGCCAAATTACCCGGCAGAAGAACGTCCCTTGGCTGAGGATAAAGTTCGTTTTGTAGGTGAAGCCGTCGCAGCAGTTGCCGCGGTCGATCCTGATATCGCCGAAGATGCTTTAGATCTCATCGAAGTGGAATATGATCCTCTTCCAGCGGTCTTCGATCCAGAAGAAGCGATGAAGGATGGCGCGCCTCAAATTCATGGCGAGATTACCAGGAGTACGAGCTGCGCGTGGGAAGACTGGGGGGTGGCGAGAAAATCACATTCGTATACCCCTGTAAACAATGTTGCAAGTAGAGTTCTCATTTCCTACGGTGATATCGAAAAGGGATTTGCCGAAGCCGACTATATTCGTGAAGACCGATTCTGGAGCCCTGCCACATCGCACATGGCAATGGAACCCCATGCGATTGTAGCCAACTATAACCCTTTTACAGGAAAGCTTGATGTGTGGCTAAATCACATGGCTTATGAATTAAAAAGATATTGGCTCTCCAAAACATTGGGAATTCCGATACAAAAAATAAGGGTCCATCAAACTTACATCGGTGGGGCCTTTGGAGGTAAAGCGGTGATATTTGACTTTGAAGTCATTGCTGGTTTCCTTTCAAGAAAGCTTGGAAGGCCGGTCAAGATAGTACTTACCCGGGAGGAGGTCTTCTCTTCCTGCCGAAACAGTATTCGGTTCGACACGACTGTAAAAACAGGAGTTAAGAAAGATGGAACAATTGTTGCTCAGGATGTGAAAGTTATAGTAGATGCTGGCGCCTACAAAGGGAGTGCAGCAGTGGCCATGTTCTTGAGTCACCAGTTCTCTGAGCCCTGCTATAACCGACGTAATGTCAGGCATGAAGGAGTCGCTGTATACACCAACAAGAACTTTGGTTTTGCCAAGCGAGGACATGGCGCACCACAAAACCGTTTTGCCGTTGATTCCCAAATCGATATGATATGCGAAGATTTGGGGTTAGACCCAGTAGAGGTGATCCTGAAAAATCTTAGAAAGAAGGGCGATGTTCTCCCAAATGGTGACAAATTAGAAAGCTATGGTCTTCCCAAGTGCGTCCAGTTAGCGGCTGATGCCATTGATTGGAAACAAAAACGGGGGACACAAAGAGATAAAAATCGTGGAGTCGGCATCGGAATCAATGGGATGTTTAGTGGCTCTGGATACTGGCCTTTTGCCTGTGCTGCGATTGTCAGACTTAATCACGATGGCACGGTCACTCTTATGGAAGGGGATTGCGAATTCGGTCAGGGCGCGGATACCACTTATTCCCAAATCGCAGCTGAAGAACTTGGTTTGCCTTTAGAAGATGTTAATCTGATCTCTGGAGATTCAGAACTCTGTCCGATGAACTACAGTAATTTCCTCAGTGGTGGAATGTTTGTGGGTGGTGGAGCGGTGTATTACGCAGCTTATGATCTTCGACAGAAAATGTTGAAAGTTGCAAGCGAACTCTTGAAGGTGGGGCCTGAGGATTTAGATATGAAGAACCGCTCCGTCTTCATTAAGGCAAGACCTGAGAAATCCCTCACTTTTGGCGAAATTCTAAGATATAGCATTCAGAAACATTTAGGTGATCCTCTTATCGGGATAGGATACAAAAAAGCAGTACCGGAAATAGAATTTTATCCCAGTTTATCAAAGGGAACAGGAAGGTTTACAGACGCTTACGGTCTCGCAGCAGCTACCGCAGAAGTGGAAGTGGATAGAGAGACAGGTAGAGTAAAAGTTCTCAAGATTTGTATTGCTGATGATTGTGGTTATGAAATCAATCCAGCCTCTATCTATGGGCAGATGGTGAGCCAGGCCGTTATGGGGATGGGGGATGCACTGCTCGAAGAGGTGATCGATGAAGGAGGACGGGTAATTAATCCCAATCTGGTGGATTACGAAATCCCAAGGGCATTCGATGTTCCAGAGATTATGGTGCTCAATGGTTGTGATTATGAACCCAAAGGTCCATTTGGAGGAAAAGAAGCCGGGGAATGTGCTCGAGCGGCTGTTATTCCGGCCATTGCGAATGCTATCTATGATGCTGTGGGCGTGAGAGTTCACAGAGTGCCAATTACCCCTGAAAAATTATTGAATGCGCTGAAGGGAAAGGAAGGACGAAGGTAATCGTATTGATAGGACTCATGCGGAGAAAACAAATCGGAGGTCAAAATATGCTAGTGAAAGTGAAGACGAATTTTTTTGGCCAGCCAGAACTTGAAATAGAAAATCCCACATTTAGAAAGATATTGTTAGAGTTATCAAACAGAACAAAATTTTCGATATTCAATCCTGTAAGCAATCAAATCCACGGTGAATTCAAAGTTTACCTAAATGGAGTTGAATATGAAGATCCTTCCCATGGAATTGACACAGAACTGAAAGAGGGAGACAAGGTCGAAGTGACACTGGTCGTATTATCGGGAGGATGAACTGATAATTTTATTGATTACAGTTACAATGGCCTGTGGCATTGACTTTAGACTGGCTTCGCCAATGGAAATTGTTTTGAACTTGAGGGGAGATGAAAAATGGAAAAAGTCATCATGTATAAACCGGAATTGGAGACGATGCCGAGAGAGAAAATCTTGGAACACCAGCTTGATCTTTTCAGAAAGCAGATGGCCTATGTCTATGAGCAAGCCCCCTTCTACCGAAGGAAGTTCGATGATGCTGGCGTGAGGCCTGAACATATTAAGACTTTAGAAGATGTCAGTAGAGTTCCATTCACTGTAAAGGAGGAGTTAAGAAAAAGTCAGGGAAAACACCCTCCCTATGGAGACTTCCATTGCATCTCTCCAGAGGAGGGAGTGAGGGTCTTCCAAACCACGGGCACCACGGGAGTCCCTGTGCGATCGTTATTGAGTAAGAAGGACTGGTTAGAGGTCTACTTTGATCAGTTTATGTACTTCATGTATGGGTATGGGATCACCAAGGCCGATACCATATTTATCCCCTTCAACTACGGACTCTATTTAGCCTGGTGGGGAATCCATTCATCTTTTGAGCAAGGAGGGGTTCTAGTCATCCCGGGTGGCGGACAGAGTTCAGAGGATCGCATCAAAAATATCCTTGAATGGAAACCAACCGTCGTTTGTGGAACCCCTACCTATATCCTTTTCCTCGGGGAGACTGCTAAGAAAATGGGTGTGGATCTATCAAAGACGACTGTCCGGGTCGTCATTACTGCCGGAGAACCAGGGGCTCAGGTTCCGTCCACTAAGAAATTGATTGAAACCACCTGGGGCGCCAAAAATTTTGATGATATCGGTTCCACAGAAATTTCCAACTTCGGTTTTGAATGTGTGGCTCAAAAGGGGACTCATGTTGTTGAAAGCATGTTTCTTGCAGAGGTAATTGATCCAGTAACGGGCAAAACCCTTGGTCCTGGCCAAGAGGGAGAATTGGTGCTCACAAACCTTTGCTGTGAATCAATGCCCTTGATCCGATGGCGGATGGGCGATATCGTCAAATTCGATGTGAAGAAATGTGACTGCGGCAGAACATTCCTCCGATTGGAGGGAGGGATCATCGGTAGGGCAGATGATATGTTCCAATTTGGCGGAGTCAATATCTTTCCCTCCGCCATTGAGAATTTCGTTCGCGAAACAAAAGAATTCTCAAATGAATATCAAGTCATCGCCCCTAAAATGGGATCAGGAAAGCATCTAAGGATTCGGGTGGAACCCTCCTCCTCTGCACTCTCCAAGGAGGAGATGGATCAAGCAGTGAAGGCCTTCAAGAATGTCTTCAAATTTCGTATCGGTGTCACCCCAGATGTAGAAGTGGTTAAGATTGGCGAGCTTCCCAGATTTGAGGGCAAGGCTAAGCGGGTGATCCGGGAGTCTTAAGGCTCAAACGAATGGAGGTGGTTAAACCAATTGGATGGGACAAGACTTCGGCGCTTGACAAGGCTTTGAGCATTCATATACATTCATATAATGGAATAAAATTTTACGAGAAGGAGGTCTCTATGAAGAACAAATCATTAGTCAGTAATATTGGCATAAGGTTGCTCCTGATGTTAATTATTGTAACCTTCCTATGTGTTCTGAATCCGAAACTATCTGTCGCCCAGCCCATTGTACTCGGTGTTCCTATTTCCCGAGGATATCCAGACGGCGTGGATGCAGAACGAGGAATAACATTGGCGGTGGAAGAAATTAATGCCAAGGGCGGAGTTAATGTAGCTGGAACCATGCGTCCTTTAAAACTTGAAATAAGCGATACCCGTGACCTTGAACCAGTTGTCCCGGTTGCCGAGGCGCTTCTGGCAGTGGAGAGATTAATTATAGAGAAAAAGGCGAATTTTATTGTGGGGGGTCCTATCCGGTCGGAGGGAGCTCTGGCAGCTATGGACGTATTGTCTAAGCATAAGACAGTGTCAATACTCTCCGCAGGGGTTTTAAGCCCTGCCTACCACAAGCGGATTGCTGATAACTACGATAAGTACAAATATTGCTTTAGAACAACGGGGAGCGTAGTCCCTATGATAGGAGGGGCAATAGGAACTTTTGAGTCGATTAAAGCTAAAAAGGGATTTGATAAAGCTTTTATTATGGTGCAGGATGTCGCCCATGCTCGAGCTGCTGGTAACGCTCTGAAAGAAGGACTTGAAAAGAAAGGGTGGAAAATCATCGGGTATGAGATATATCCAACCGGAACGACCGACTTTTCTGTGGGACTATCCAAAGCTAAGAACGGAATGGCACAGTATTTAATCCCGTGGTTCGATATGCCTGAAGTCTCCATTTTGATGAAACAGTGGTACGATATGAAGGTGCCATCGCTACCCATTGGCTACATCCATGCTCTTCAGGATGAAGGGACTTGGAAGGCTACCGATGGTAAAGTTGCTTACTCAGTTGTTCTCTATGCAAAGGCAGGGTCGGTGGCAACCAAAGCTATCCCCTTGAGTGAGAAGTTTGTTCCCGCCCATAAGAAAAGGTATGGAATGGAGCCCAGGTCAGAATGGACGTCCACCAGTTATACGGTGGTTTATATTCTAAAGGGCGCCATTGAGCGAGCCAAGAGCCTTGACCCTGATCTCATCATACCGGCTTTAGAAAAAACCGATATGATGGGGACTTACGGTAGGGTAAAGTTTGACCCAAAGAGTCACCAAATTATTGAGAACGGTGACCCAAAAGAGACTGCCGTAGGCACATGGGCCCAATGGATAGATGGCAAGAGAGTGATTGTCTTTCCGGATAAAATAGCCACTAAAAGTTTAGCGCTCCCGCCTTGGATGAAGTGAGTCAAACTCAGAATAGAGAGTCAAGATGAATATTTTTATTTTCGGGCTCGTCAATAGTGTCATTTTGGCCTTAATGGCCAGTGGTTTTGCATTGGTGTACGGTGTCAGCCGATTGGCCAATTTCGCTCATGGCGCCCTGTATATCTTGGCAGGATTTGCCACTTGGCTCTTCCTAAACCGGCTGGGGATAAACTATATTGGATCAATATTCCTATCTATCATTATTGTATCAATCATTGGGGGTGCCATCTATCGCTTCTTACTCATCCGAGTAAAAGGCATGCCGGCATCGGAGATTATTGCCTCTTTAGCCATAGGCATAGCTATTATGGAGCTATTCCGCTGGAGGGGGTTTATCAGTGAGGCTTATATGCTTCCCCCTTTTGTTGCTGGGTCCGTGAGCATAGCCGGGGTAGTGATCGATTGGCAGCGACTCATCATCATTGGTGTGGGTTTGGCAATGATGTTATCCTTATGGTTGTTTACTCACCATACGAAAGTAGGCTTATCTCTTAGGGCGATCGCTCAAGATAAGCATGCCAGTATGATGTCGGGGATAGAGCCGGACCGAACAGCGGTGATCGCATTAGCAATGGGGTCAGCCTTAGCTGGAGTCGCTGCTGTCGTCATCCTCCCTCTGGGAAACATCACTGTAGAAACAGGATATATGGTTCTGATCGACGCCATAGCCGTGTGTATTATCGGAGGACTCGGCAGCTGGGCAGGTGTACTCGCCGGCGCTTTTCTGTTGGGCTTTTCTCGAATTCTGACTGCAGCTTTTATCGGACCTCACTGGCAAATGGTGGTGGTTTTGCTATTCATTATTTTGACATTGATACTCAAACCTTCAGGACTTCTTGGAAGACAAAAAGAACTTGAGGAGAGGGTTTAGGATTGGATGAGAAAATAAGGCGCAGGGAAAGATTAGACCGGGGGATAAAAGTTCGAACGGAAGGCATCTATGCTATTTCTTCATGGCGGGGAATAGCATATACGTCCTTACCAACGGCTGCTTTTGTCTTAGGACTGCTTATCATCCCTTTAGCTGTGACATCGATGACCTGGCAAAAGATAATCATTATTGCCTGTGTCTTCGCTTTTTTGGCTTTAAGCTTTGACTTCCTAGCTCATTTCGTCGGGATCGTCTGTTTAGGGGGAGCTTTCTTCACAGGAGTGGGTGGCTATATATCTGGGGTTCTGAACTCGGCATTTGGGGTCCCGCTGGTGATCACCATTCCTATAGCCACAATAGGTGGGGCAGTTATTTGCACGCTGTTTTTACTTCCCTGCTTGCCAATGCGAGGCATTTACTTTGCCATTGTAAGTCTGATGTACCCGCTGCTATTTGCGAGAGTGATTCAAGCTCTGGATATTTTTGGCGGCACCGATGGCTTACCTGGGCTTGCAACTTTCCCCAATACATGGGTTGAGCTCTATTTAATTTTACCAATGATTCTCATCCTAACCTTCGGTCTAAGAAGATTGGTTAATGAAGACTTCGGAATTGTGCTACGCGCAATAAAAGATAATGACCAGGCCGTTAGGGCTTCCAATATCAATATCACTTGGTATAAGATGAAAGCGGTATTTTTAGGCTCAGCGATAGGCTGCTTTGCTGGCGCTTATCTTGCTCACCTTTACGGCTGGGTAGGTATATCCTTATTTGCTTTAGACTTTTCCATATTCCCAATTGCTGCTACGGTGGTCGGAGGGGTAGGTACGTTAGTGGGTCCTGTCATAGGAGCCATTATCCTAACCATGTTTTCAGAAATGCTTCGAGAATTTGGACCACTAAGGGTAGTCTTTTATAGTCTTATATTAGCAGGGCTTGTAATACTTAACACTGGAGGTTTGGTGCCTTATTTGCAGAGAAAATATTATCAGTTTGAGCATTGGATAGAAATATGAATAAAAACGTTATTCTCCAAGTTAAAGGTGTTAATAAATCATTTGGTGGGGTGAAAGCGATACATCATGTAAGTTTTGACTTATTAAAGGGGGAAATTTTAGGTATTATTGGTCCCAATGGCTCAGGAAAAACCACATTAGTCAACCTCATTACTGGTTTTGTTAAAGCAGACTCGGGGTTGGTTTTTGCGGAAGGGAAAAAACTTAGCGGGTTACCACCTTATAAAATTGCTGGTCTGGGGATTGTCCGTACCTTCCAGATACCAAGACCCTATCACTCCCTATCCGCTATGAAAAACTTAGTGGTCCCGTTATATTCTTCAAGGATTATGCGCACGATTGGAGGCAAGCTGGGAGATAGAGATACAGTTGCTTTAGACATTTTAGAGGAAATTGGTTTTGAGCGGGATGCCCATGTTCCATATAAACACGCCTCTACCTTTCCCGAAGGCTATCTAAAACGCCTTGAGTTAGCGAGATGTCTTGCTCTAAGACCTCATGTCATTATCATGGATGAGCTTTTCTCGGGATTAAGTGTCAGCGAGATTACAGCAATGATTCCTATCGTAGAGAAACTCCAGATGAATGGGATGACCATCATCATGGTGGAACATAGGGTAAGAGAACTTTTCCAAATAGCCCATCGGGTGATGGTGATGAATTTTGGAGAAAAGATTGCGGAGGATGTTCCGGACGCGATTATTAAAAGCGAAATAGTTAAGCAAGCTTACCTAGGGGTAACATAGAACGATGCTGGACATCAAAAATCTTATGGTTTTTTATGAGAATGCTTTAGCGCTCAATAATGTGACCCTCACATGCCGGGAAGGCGAAATAACGGGAGTTTTTGGACCTAACGGCGCAGGCAAGTCGACTTTGATGTTTACTATTTCAGGTATCATCCTAGATATGAAGAAAACAGAGATCATGATGGGAGGGGAAAGAATAACTGTACTTGGTGAGATCCAATTCAGGGGAGAAGACACCATAAAGGTTAAGCCGAGTGAAAGAACCAAGAAGGGGATTGTCTTATGTCCGGAAAGACGCCGAATTTTTCCTGAAAGTAGTACTCTTGAAAATTTAAAAATAGGAGGCTATTTAGCAACACGCCAAGAGGCAAAAAAAACTCTTGAATATGTGTTCAACCTTTTCCCACCCTTAAAAGATCTAAAAAATAGGGAAGGTGGTTTCTTAAGTGGTGGTGAACAGCAAATGCTTGCCATTGGCAGAGCATTAATGGCTCAACCGAAGCTATTGCTACTGGATGAACCTTTAATGGGACTCAGTCCAATGATACAATCAAGATTGATTCAAGCTGTTAAAGAGATCAATGAGAAAACTGGAATTACGATATTAATAACTGAGCAATATGCTCAACCTATCTTCCCGATAGTAGATTACGGCTACGTAATGGAAAAAGGGACAATTGTTATGGCTGGAACAGCAAAAGAACTCACGGATAACCCACACGTAAAGACAGCTTACCTTGGGGCTTGATTTGAGAAATTGGGTTATGGTTACGGCTACGAAGCCCGTTTCGTAAATCGTCAAAGGGTTACGTTAAATTCTAAAGACGAACAACGTCACCGAATAACGTTACGGGCCCTGAACCTAGCATGGTACAGGGCGGGCATCTTTACCGTTACCTTCGGATTATAAACATTAGGTGCTTTATGACAGTCACCTCAAGAGAGGACAAAAGCATATTTGGCGTTATTGAAGGTATTTGTGAGAAATATCCTCACAAACCAGCAATCATTTACCTGGGCGAAAAATTCTCTTATTTTAGGCTAAGAGATTTGGTCCGAAGATTTGCCGCTTCTTTATCTGATTTAGGTGTGGGGGTTAATGATAAGGTCATGATTTATATTGCCAATTGTCCTCAGTTCCTGGTTGCTTATTTTGGAATTCAGGAGATCGGCGCAATCCCAGTGCCTGTTTCCCCCATTTACACCCCTTTTGAGCTTGAATATATGATGAATGATTCAGGGGCTGAGACGATCATTTGCCAAGATACAAATTTCCGCTATGTAAAGGAGGTAATCGAAAAAACTAATTTAAAGAGGATCATTGTTACCAACCTTGTAGATCTACTTCCATGGTGGAAACGGACGATAGGCAGGGTGTTCGATAAAGTCCCAAAAGGTGTCGTCAGAAAGACCAGTGAGGTAAATTTTTTTAGCGAGTTAATAAGAAAATATCCAAGCCAGCCACCCAAAGTGACCATAAAGTCTGAGGAACACCTTGCCTCCATCCTTTATACCGGCGGAACAACAGGATTTCCTAAAGGGGTGCCAAGTTCTCACGCCAAAATACTCTCCTCCCTAAAGGACTTTAGAGATCTGACAAAGGACCATATTCCAGAAGGGGGGAAGGATGTCCTCCTCATGGTCATTCCTCTTTTTCCGATGATGGGACAAGAGGCAATTCTGGGTTGGGGATTGGGGAAAGGAATCAGTGTTGTGTTAATGCCTGTTCCTCAAGTGGATGCTATATTAGAAGCTATACAAATGTATAAGGTGACCACATTTGTGGGTGTGCCTACACTCTACCGTATGATCTTGGGAAATGATAGGATGAATTCGTATGACCTAAGTTCACTGAAATATTGCTGGTGTGGAGGGGATGTCCTTCCCTCTGATGTGTTTAAACGATGGCACGAAACATTCCATATTCCATTATATCAGATTTATGGCACCACAGAAATGGGCTGTGTCGCTCTTAGTTCTTTAGACCGATTCCCTGTGATGGGTAGTATTGGACTTCCTATACCCTCTAAGCAAATTAAGGTAGTTGACCCGGATACATTGGAAGAAATAACAGCAAATAAAGTAGGTGAGCTATTGGTCACTTCTGAATATGGAACAAGGAGTTATTGGAACAAGCCTGAAGAAACCTCCGAGTGTTTTGTGAAAAGGAATGGCAGGATATGGAACTTAACTAAAGATTATGTTCAAATAGATGAGAATGGACTACTCTTTTACGTCGATAGAAGTGCCGACATTATAAAATATAAAGGGTATAGAGTATCTTGCTCAGAGATTGAAATAGTATTGCAGGACTTTAAAGTAGTAAAAGAGGCTTGCGTGATTGGTATACCTAATCCAGACGTAGGTGAACTGATTAAAGCCATCGTGGTCCTCAAGGAAGACACCAGAGGTGTCGGGACCTCTGAACTCATTAAGTGGTGTCGCGAGAAACTTGCCCCTTATAAGATTCCTGACCACATAGAATTTAGGGATGCGCTGCCTAAATCTAAAGTTGGCAAGCTACTAAGGCGGGAAATAAGGGAGGAAGAGCGAAGGCGATGGCAAAAGAAAAAATAACCCTTCTCCCAAAATACAAGATCTTCTCACAGTTCGGTCTTGCCAAGGCAATCAGTTTTAAATGGGGAACTAAAAGTGGGGGAGATCTCCCATTTCACATAATTCCGTCAAAGCCCAAGAGCTTTAAATTAATCTCCATCAGTACTGTCCGGCTAAGAATTGAATAAAGACAATTGGTTATAGAAATCGGTCAAAGAACTCCATGCCTTCATCTTCGGAATCCTCTTCATTGTGGTTGTTTTGCTACTGGCCGGGGAATTAGTGGAGAGGGCAGCGAGGGTCCGGAGACTCATCACGACTAAGAAGACTGTGACACGCACGTCCCGCTTTTAGATCAGATCTTTCACATCACTGATGTTGATCTCCAGCATCTTCACCGAGGCGAGGATTCGTTCTGCGTTTCGGTCGATCGCCTGTATTCCACCCGAGAGGTGTTTTAGTTCTTGAGCCGCCTTCTTGATGGTTTTGATCCGTGTATCTATTTTCCTTATTTCTCTTCGATTCATCGTGTACCTCTCATCTAATAAATTCGAAATCCCTGCCTGCGGTAGGCAGGCGAAACAAATCCAAATAATGTAACTCAAGGCTTTAGCCGTTCGGCTGAGCTCACGACGAAGCCTTGATTAAGATCAACCCTGAAGGGTTGAGTTACAGATTTTCACGCCATGCGCCATGCTCTATGCGCTCTGCTGTTCAGTCGTGTTTCCTTAAATCCTTAAATCGTTTGGCCTTCACCTCATAACGGGGTAAGGAATTGAACGGATGAACTTCAATGTTGTAACCCAGGTTCGTTTTCAATCGCAGTTGATCCTTCAGTTGGGTGAGGATCGCCTCACGATTTTTTTCTTCTTCCGGTAAAATTTCGATCTTGAGTGCAATGTCGTCCAGGTCTCCTTTCTTCGTCACTATCGCCTCAAATTCATTACTCAACCCTTTGACAGAATGAACCACCTCTTCAATGGCTGAAGGAGCCAGCAGAACACCTTTGATCTTGGTAATATCATCTGCCCTTCCAACGACCCCTCCTTGAATGATACGGAATGTCCTTCCACAAGGACAGGGCTCTTTCGACCATTCCGCCATATCCTTGGAATCGAATCGGATGCAAGGCTGAGCAATCCGGTCAAGGGCAGTAATAACAATCTTTCCCCTTCGGCCCGGTTCTTCAATGATCTCTCCTGTTTCAATATCCTCTAACTGGGTGAGAAAGAGGGCTTCGTTAACATGAAGGCCGCCGGGTTGGGCCGTGCATTCAAAACCCCACGCCCCAATCTCTGTAGCGCCCACATGATCATAAACCTTGGCTCCCCAGGCCTCTTCCATTCTCTGTTTTGTAGAGGGGATGCTGGCGCCCGGCTCGCCAGCGCAAGTGATCTTTCTGATGGTGAGGTCTCGAGCTGGATCAATGCCCAGCTTTTTCTTGGCGGTATCAGCCATTCCTAATACATAAGTTGGGGTGGCCATCATGGCAGTGGCTCGAAGCTCCTGGATTTTAAGAATACGAGCCTCTGTATCAAGGACTCCGCCCGGTACGACTTCACAACCGATTTTTTCTGACGCATAATGACCTGCCCAGAAGGCAACGAAGATATTATATCCAAAGGGAAGGAAAACCCGGTCCGTTTTCCGATACCCTTGTGCATAGAGCAGATAAGCCCAGGATTCAGCCCACCACTCCCAATCCTGCCAGGTATCGGGCTGATAGACTGGAGTTCCAGTTGTTCCACTGGTCTGCCGGAATTCAGTAACCTCTTCCAAAGGAACACAGAGGGCATCTCCATAAGGAAAAGGATCTTTTCTCTGTATCTCTCGCATCATTGACTTTTCTACCCTGGGCACTTTGGCGATATCTTCATAGGATTTGATATCTCCGGGTTCGAGCCCTGCCTCTTGATAAAGTTTTCGATGGAACTTCGATCTCCCGTAGGCCCATTCTAAAATTCTCTTAAACTTTTTGAGTTGAAGCTCTCTTAGCTTCTCCATGGGGAGAGTTTCGATAAGTGGGTTCCAGTAGACATCGCTTTCTGTTTGGGAAGCCTTCATGTTGCCTTCTCCTCTATCTGTGAGGTAACAGGATTTTTTTTAGAATCCGATCTGATATTTTTTGCGCGAGGTTTCGGATGGTCTTGATCTCCCTGGAAGTCATTCCGTCCCAATGGACCCCTGCGGTCACCACCACATTTCTTTTCAATTGTGCTGCCAGCTTTTCTGAAATGTTTTTTACCAAGGTGTCCTCTTTATGGCCGACAAAGGTAAAGTTGGAAGAGGTGGCGCTCCATTTTTTGGGATTCCTCAGACTGGGCCTCGGGATGGCCATTCCCACAGCGCCAATATGAGGGTGGGTTCCTCCCCAGATGGAGACCAGGATGTCCTGGCCTATCTCTTGAACCAGGCCTTCAATCTTGAACCTTCCTTTCGAAATTTTGATGGGAAACCGTTTCATGGAGTCGGTGAGATTTTATGAGGTCAGTGGGATTTTGTCAATAACGACAAAAAAATCTATTCTTTTCTTCTCTTAATCAGCGCCTGTCTTGCCCACTGCTTTGATGAGGGAAGGAAGAACCATTTTTTGATCTTTTTTTCTAAAAAATTGAGGAAATTTACTTTAGAGATATGAAATCGTTCCGTTTCAATTTTTACGCCACTTCGGGAATACCTCCACAATTTATCTGCATCTTTAACAATTCGGTCGCTTGCAGAAATGGGTCTTTTTCTCGTGTCGTGGCCTTGGACAATTCGAGAGATTTCGTCGGTCTTCTCTGGGGGATAATGTAATTTTTCCAATATCCCCTTGGCTATCTTTGCCCCCTCTAATTCGTGGACCCTGGCCAATTTGGGATTGGATGGATTTGGTCCAAAAGCAGTCAGGTGAAGATGTTCAGGAATGACGTTCCAGCCCACATCATGAAGGATGATCGCGGGAATAGCAACCTCTTCGTCCCCTTTTTCAAACTTTAAAAGTTTTAAGGCATACCGGAGTGCGATCCGAGTGTGAATAAGGTTTTTTCGAGTGTGAAGAAAGGGTTTGGCCTTTTCAAAAATCTTTTGATAGATTGGCTCCATCTCCTTTTGTGTATTCTTCTTCTTTCCCGGGGATGATATCCCAGTGTTGATTAAATAAAAAGATCATCTTTCCTCCTATCGTCGATGCATGGGCCATCCCCTTATCTTCTGAAAAGGGAGGACATCATATCGATAATGATATCCGTATTGCTCTGTTTTGGTTTCCCCGCACTTGTCACGGGCCGGGTCTGGACAAGAAAAACATTCTCAGGGAAGGGGAGATCAACATCGATGGCCCACTCCAAATCCTGGGCCGATTGATAATGAGCTTCTGAAATTTTGCCCAGGCGAACGATTTCGACCAACTCTTCGTCATGTAAGCAAAGCTGGTTCTGCTTTTCAGGGGAGGGCGGCGCGCAAACCACCTTATTTCCCTCCAACTGATAACAGACTAATTTCGTAGCAACTGTCTTCTCCAAAATCTCGGACGACTGCTTGTCCACAAGAAAGTGATCCGGGGAAACCTCTCCTTTAACGACACTTTCGCCTAATCCCCAGTTGCCTTCCACTACAATCTTATTCTCATCTCCGATGATCGGATCAATCGTGAACATCACTCCCGCACATTTGGCATTGACCATCTTCTGAACTCCAACACTGATGGTCACTTTATCATGAGGCCACCCGATCTGATTTCGATAAGCGATGGCGCGATCTGTAAAGAGGCTTGCCCAGCATTTCAATATGTGGTGGATCACTTCCTCTTCACCTCTGACCCAGAGGTAAGATTCGTGCTGTCCGGCGAAGCTGGCCGTTTTCAGGTCTTCGGAGGTAGCGCTGGACCGGACAGCCACGGGGAGATCCGGGGTACCGCAGAGGTCACCTAATTTTTGGTAAGCTTCTTTGATCTCTTTTACAATTTTTGTAGGAATCGAGGTGGATTCGATAAGATCTCGAATCTGACGCCCCGCTCCCTCAAGGGCATGGATATCCTCAGGAGGGATTTGAGAGAGGGTTCTCACAATGTTGTTTCGAACCCTCCCTCTCTCAATAAAAGTGTCGAAGGCGTGCGTGGTGACAGCAAATCCAGGAGGAACTCGGAGGCCGAGTTGAAACATCTCCCCGAGATTGGCATTTTTACCACCTACTTGAGGAAATTCTTTGCTCGAACAGTTTTTGAACCAGATGATATTCTGTGTCGTTTTTTTTTGAGGCATATCATTTATCCAGGATGTAAACGGCCCCCAGGTTTCCGTCTACCCGAATCCTCTGACCAGATTTGATCACCTGGGTGCCGGTGAAGACATTCATCACCACAGGGATACCATACTCCCTTCCAACAATAGCGGCATGGGAGAGGCTCGCCCCTCGATCCACCACAACCCCGCTGATCATGCTAAAAACAGGCGTCCAGGCTGGAGAGGTGCTCATCGCTACAAGGATATCTCCTTTCTGGATGGTCGGTAAGTCTTCATCCCTGAGGATTACCCGAGCAATCCCTTCCGCCGCGCCTGAAGATCCGCATGTTCCCAAGAGGTCTGCCTTGAGTTCAGGCTTTGGCACAGGCATGCTTCCCACGACCACTTTGAGGGCGATTGGATCAAGAGATTGGACTAATCCTCCAATCGCCTGCTCCAGAGTAAACCCCTCTTTAAAGATGGCAGGGGGATTGCCCCTCTGATTCCATTCTTCCCATTCTTTCCGTCGACGTTGGACGATTGGTTTGAGATTGAGTTTATCAGGATTAATTCCGGCCTTTCTCACCTCATCAGGCATGAGGAAGAAAATATCTTCAGGTTGATCAATCGCTCCAGATTTGGCGAATCTATTTCCCAATGCCATACAGGATCTTCTCATTAACGCATGGGTGTAGAGATCGAGATAATGATTGTGCTCCTCACTGAAACGGCTGCAATTCTGGGCCACCTTCATCAGCATGGAGAACCAACCCTTCTGCTCGGGAGCAATCTTAGCCAAGACCTCTTTTTCTGCATCTTTTCTTTCCTTTTCAATCTTCTTACGGTCTTGATCTAAGTCGAATTCTCCACCTTTCTTAAGGTACATTTTTACCGTTTCAAAACCGGGTGTAGGATCCTCTTGCCAAGTGGGGACATTGATCTCAGCCATTCGTTCCATCCGCCAACCGGCTTCTTTTTCAAGGAAATCATTAAACTCTTTCAGATAGGTTTTCCCTTTGTCACTGCTTCCTAATTTAGCTACCATCTGCTTCGAAGGGGTCTCCATAAAGAGACCATTGAGTCCCATATCTTTAGCCTTCTTTGAGAACTCCCAGAGTCTGCGGTCGACACGAAAACTTTCGTTGTCAAAGCCGGCCACTAACTTGTGGAAAGTGGGATGGGTATCGTCAATACTGAGCAACTGTGTGCAGAGTTGCTCAAAGAGGACGTATGGCGTATAAGTCCCATACATCATATGCATGTGGATTTCCCACATCCTTCGGCAGGTATCAATCGTCTCCTCGAAGTTCTCAAGAAGTTTGATATTCGAAGCCGTGTTGACATCGAGGGTTTTTAGATTCGCATATCTCTTTAGTATTTCCTTAACGTAACCACCCCAAAGACCATCATAATTTTCCACAAAGGGACGGATAGCTTCTCTAAACTTCTTCTCCCTTTCCGCCTTCTCCTTATCAGAATCGACCATGAGGAGGGTTAAATAGCCACCTCCATCTTTAAAGCGCCAGTCCTATCCTTTCACCGTGGGAAGGGAAAGGGTTTCAGCGCCATACTGCATTCCGTGTCGGCAGAAGTTTATCCAGAACCACCCGAACATAGGTGTCCAGGGTGGGACAGAGTGGGTGGCGTCGAGAAACCAAGCCGGCGATTGCTCTAAATCATACTTCTCATCAAACTCAAATCCTGGTACCACATCATAAATTTTCATATCCCCACCTCCTTTTAAAGTTTAGTAGCTCTAAAGAAATATTCCGTTTCCCCACAATCAGACTGTATTAAAGCTTTATCCAAATTCTATCCACCCCCCCCTTCTGTAATAATCTATGTATCGTTTTGGAAGTACGACTATACTACTGATAGGAGAAATAGAAATCAAGTTATTTTTCAAGCTCTGCAAAACTCTTCTTTTTTGAAAGGTTACAGAGCTTTTTTGATCTTTTCCGGAATAATGGGTAAATCTCGAATACGAACACCGCATGCATTATAGATGGCATTAGCGATGGCGGGTGCAGTCGGGACATCTGCATACTCTGCAGTGCCTGAAGCGCCAAAGGGTCCTTTCTTCCTGGGGATATTGAGTGTGATCACTTTCATCTCAGGCGTATCCTTCGCTCTCGGGATCTTAAATTTGGCAAAGCTATCGGTCTTACTGTAAACAAACTCTTCCATAAGGGCATATCCAAGACCCATACAGATGCCTCCGTGGAGTTGGCCTTCTACGTTGAGGCGATTGATCACAGTCCCAAGATCATGGACAGAGGTGACCTTGAGGACATTTACCTTACCTGTTTTAACCTCCACCGAGACTTCAGCCATCTGGATTCCAAAAGAATAGGTCTCCCAGGGAACACCCTGTCCAGTCTTCGGATCAGGTCTTGAAGTCACAGGTTTGTTGACCGCTTTGTAGAGAGTAGGGAGACCTTTCGCCTTCATCTCTTTATAATTCTTGGCGCCGTTTTCTTCCATAGCCTTTTTCAACTCTTCCACGGCCATCTGGACGGCTCTCCCTGAGACGTAGGTCTGCCGGCTTCCAGCGGAAAAGTTTCCGTCCGGTGTGATCTCGGTATCGGTTGTACAGACTTTGACCCTTTCCAATGGAAATCCCA
>Ga0210049_1001207_pt1 | contig 23934 bp, 15 predicted proteins | sample CryGeyCG2014_300_2_FD_183964 | JGI IMG/M metagenome (GOLD analysis project Ga0210049, IMG submission 183964) | Groundwater microbial communities from aquifer - Crystal Geyser CG06_land_8/20/14_3.00 (SPAdes) (version 2) | ecosystem: Environmental > Aquatic > Deep subsurface > Groundwater | place... | reverse complement strand
ATCAGACAGTACATCCAGAAACAGCGTGATGAAGAACTGCGGGAATTTGCCGGCAAGTGGAAACCTTAAGAGGACGAAGTCCGTGTCGGAATTTTAATTCCACCGACAGGGTCGGTGGTAGTTTAATTGAAAATATCGGTAATTATCAACGAGAGATGATTTATTTGGGCGGCGGACGGATTTATGAAATGCAGAAAATTATTTTGAAACTTTACGGCGCCGAGCCCATGGCGAATCGCAAAGATTTAGGCGTGCGCCTGCCTGCGCCGCGCCGTCTGGACACAATCTATTTTGTATATGCTATACAGTGCGATGATGACAGCGTTTATATCGGCCAAACAAGCGATTTATTAAGGAGATGGGAAGAACATTGTGAAGGAAAAGCTCGTTGGACAGCCGCGCATAAACCAGTTGAAGTTATTTACCATGAAGAGTTCAATACGCGAGAGGAGGCTGAAGATAGGGAAAAGTGGTTAAAAACTGGATTTGGTAGAAAGTGGATTAAACGGGAGTTGAAGGCTGGTAGATTAAACAAATGGGATGAAAAAGCGGCGCGGCGCGCAGGTATGGATCATGATTTTGATGCGAGTAGACCTGCGCCGCAGGCAGGCAGGGAATTAGTTTATTGTGGTTATCCGGACCGGCCGGTAGCGGCGCATAAAGTTGAGGATTTGGCCATGGAAGCGCAAACGCTTGACGGCGCGGGCTATAAACGGCTGGTAATTTTAGCGTGGGATTATGAATATAATTATGACGAACTTTTGCAGACTCGCTTAAAGGCGGCGGGTAAAGATATTAAAACGGAAATTATCAGCCGACAGATTCCGCCGGATATTTATGAATATTTGAAAAAAGCGCGAAACGAGGAAGAAATTGAAAAATTGGCGGAAAAAATAAAGTTTTTTGAAAAGCCGTATTTAAAAGTTAAAAAGCCGGAAGTAAAAGGAAATACCGTTAGCGTCGGCATTGATAATTATGTGCTATATGATTTTCCACTTGGGTCAGGAAAGAAAGCTGACGAATCGCGGGAAGAGCTGATTCATTTAGTCAAAGATAATTTCGCCATACTAATTGATTACTGGGCGATTGATTGGGATTACGACGGCATAGTTTTCAAAAGCCAATGGCAGGATTTTCGCGGCAACGGCCGTAAAGCCAAAATCGTGGCGACAAAAAAAGAGCATACTTACCTGCCCGCCGAAGCTTCGGCGCAGGCGGGTGAAAAAAATGGAAAACACACCATCGCCATGCGCGTGGTGGACATTTTTGGCAATGACGCGACCGCGATAATTGAGGTGAAAATATGATATGTATACAATATGTATAGTATACAGACACACTATGCATATATAAATGTAAAAGTATTGTTTTTTCTGTAGATAAGTTATATATAGAAAATTATAAAATTATCTATATATGTAAAACTAAACTTACTCTTTTTATTGATAATTAGCATAAATTACACTTATAGTAAAATTTATATTTTGCTATATGTATAGAATATATGGCAAATAATCAACTAATACACAACATACTTTCAGAACCATCAGAATCAAGAACACTTGAGTTCAAGCGCCTTGGCAGCAGGAACGAAGGTCTTGATAAAACCTTGCAATCGATGGTTGCCATGGCTAATACCGATGGTGGAACGATAATTTTTGGAGTAGACGATCCTCAAAAAACCACACTCAAAGGAGCAGAAAGAATCTTTGGCATAGAGGAAAATATAGAACTTTACGATGAGCTCGGCAGGTCTGTTAGAAAAATTTATCCCCCAATATCGGGAATTTGGCCGCCTGTCTTAATAGACGCGGGTGACGGCAAAAGAATTGGTTTGCTTTTTGTGCCAAAAGTTGGAGACGGATTTAGGCACTATGAAAATCATGTATGGGTTCGTTTAGAACGAGGGAATAAAATACTCAATCCTCAAGATATTTTGCATCTTGCATACGTGAAAGGATTTTCCAGATCAGACAAGGAATTAGTGGAAGTTGATTTTAATTTACTGAAAACTAATTTTTATGAGGCGTGGAGAAAGAAGCGCAATATTAGCGAAGATCAAATTGAGCGAATTTTAGAAAAAACAGGATTGGCCAGGCGAAGTGAAAGTAAAAAATTATTACCAACCAGAGCGGCAGTTTTACTGTTTGCTGAATTTCCGAACGATCTTTTAGAAACAAAGTGTTCTGTGCGCGTTTTCCAAATTGAAGGAAATTTAGAAACAATCACTAAAGAAACACTAAATTGGATAGGGACTCCAAAAAACATAAATGGTCCAATCGCAAAACAGATTACCGATGCCCATGAGCATGTTCTTGGGTTATTGAAATCGGGTATGCGAGTGCCATCTGGATTTAAAACAACATACAGTATTCCAGAGCGCGCTGTGAAAGAAGCAATAACCAACGCAGTAATTCACCGCGATTATTATACAAAACGAGATATTGAAATACGAATTTTTGAAGACCGTATAGAAATTGAAAGTCCTGGGTTATTTCCATTTAATATTACCCCCTCAAATATTGGGGTTGAACGGTCACATCAATATCGTAACGATTTATTGGTAAAACATCTACGTGAGTTTCCTGATCCGCCGAATCTTGATCAAAATGAGGGCGTACGAGCAATGCGTCAAACTATGTATACAGCGAATTTATACCCACCTATTTTTTGGACGTATCCAAATCTTCAGGATGCCGTAAGAGTAATTTTGCTTAACGAGAAAGCTCCGAGCGAATGGGATAAAGTTTCTGGTTATTTGATGAAAAATAAATACATAGTAAACTCTGAAGCGAGAAAAATTCTTTATACGGAAAATACTGTTAAGGTTTCAAAATTTTTTCATCGATGGGTTAAACAGGGACTTTTAACTAAAATAATTCCTAGGACGGGCGCAAAACGCAATGTGCGTTATAGATTACCGGCAACTGACGAAAAGATGTTATTTACCCAAGACAAAAGTAAATAACGCAATACCCCATAGTTTATAAGCAAATTAGCGTAGTTTATTTTCTCTCTATTTAAATTGGGCAAATTTTTAGAAGATTTTAGAAGAATGAAGTATTCTTGCTTGAAAATAAGGGATTTTTAGTATTTTAATTTCAATATAAATTAGAAGAAAGCCGATAATATTATGGTAAAAAAAGTTAAAAATATAATTTTGAATGAACTGCCGCTCGCCAAAGCATTGGCAGGCGAAGTACAAGCCTGGGCGGATCAAGGTTGGCAGGGCGTAACGCAAACAACCTACGAACTTTTAGCGTATTGGTTTAATCGCGGGGAAGAAGCCGATGAAAAATTTCATATTTGCCAACAGCGCGCGATTGAAACGATTATTTATTGCCATGAAATTTTAGGCATTAAAACATTGAAAGAGGCGTTTGAAAGATTCGCGCCGGAGGTTCTAGCGCAGAGCGCGGCGCTTTCGGAAGAAGCGGACAATATTACTTTTCCAAAATACTGCCTAAAAATGGCGACCGGTACGGGTAAAACTTGGGTTTTAGCCGCGCTTTTGGTTTGGCAATATTTTAACGCGATAAATAACGAACGAGAAAAACAATATTCGTCTCACTTTGTGTTGGTCGCGCCCGGACATGAAGTATTATACCGCTTGCTGGATATGTTTTTAGGCAAGCACGATTCCAAAACCGGCAATCGCGACAAGGCAAAGGCTGATTTCGCGCGAACACTTTTTATGCCAGATGGCGAGCGATTTCGCAATCGGTTTAATTTAAAAGTTTTGGAGCCGAGCGATATTCGAGCGAATTTTACTCCGCCGGACGAACCTTTTGTGTATATTACTAATTGGCAGCAATTCCGCTTAAATGATTTCAGCAATCTTTGGGACCAACTTACCGGCGCCGATGCGGAAGAACAGCCCCGAGGCGAGGTAATCGCTGATTTTCTTTCCGAATATTCCGACTTAATTATTTTTAACGACGAGGCGCATCATGTGCATGGCTCAAAAACCGCCAAAGGCGAGGAATTGGTTTGGCGTAAATTTTTACAAGTTCTTTTTGCTCGACTTGCAGAAAGACATAAGGAAGAAAAAGGCGTATTTATACAAATAGATTTTTCCGCCACGCCTTTTTATGGCGACGATGAACATAAAGAATATTTTTCGCACATCGTTTATGATTACAGTTTATTAAAAGCGATGGGCGATATGTTGGTGAAACAGATATTTTTAGAAGAGCGACAATCGTTGGCTGGTGAAGATTTGGAAACTCTAAATGTGTTAGCGGAGCGCGCTGATGCTGACGACGACCATCGCCGAGGGCAAGTGGTTGGACTTTCTAATGGTCAAAAATTATTGATTGATATCGGCCGAAAAAAACTTGAGCAAATAGCCAGTGAATTCAGAAATAAGGGCTTAGATAAAAAACCGGTTTTGTTTGTGCTCGCCGAGAATACCGAAGTGGCTGATTTAGTTGCTGAACATATCGGCAATCTTACGGACGAAAGAGGCCGAAGTTATCAAGGCCAGACGCTGGTTATTCATTCGGATAAAAAAGGCGAAATGAGCGATAAGGATTGGGAACAATATCGCCGACAGTTGGAAAGTTTGGATGAGCCGGAAGAAATAAACCCAATTCGCGTGGTGGTGAGCGTTTTAATGCTTCGCGAGGGTTTTGATACACAAAATGTGGCCGTGATGGTTATTTTGCGAAGCGCAAAAGCAAATTTGCTATTAGAGCAAACAGTTGGTCGTGGTTTGCGGTTGATGTTTCCGTCATATAAATATCCGGAGTTTAAAGATCTGAAAGAAGAAGCGCGGGAAGATGTAATGCGTAATCATGCGCCAAAAAATTCTTTTGATTTTCTTTTTGTCGTTGATCATCCTAAGTTAAGAGTTTTTTATGAAGAATTACGAAGACAGGGTTATGCGATTGGTATTGGCGATATAACAGCGACGGAAATTTTTGGCGATCTTGTTCAGGCCGAAGCGACGTCAGAAAGAATCGGGAAATATGATATTCTATGGCCGATACAAGTTTATGAGCAATCACCGAAATTTGATTTTTCCGCGATTAAAGTTTCCGGCCTGCCTAAGTATTCAATCCCCCTTGATATATTAAAAAAACAACTTTCTCATATTTCCATCACGGAAAAAAACGCGGAAACCGGCGGCAAAGTAAAAACCTGGAAACTTGATAACCAGTATTTTGACTACGCTCATTTTTTGCGGCAAGCGACAATGGCGGTTGCTTCAGAAAAAGGCGTTCAGATTTTAACTGGGAAAATGGCAGAAATAACCGGAATAATCGACGAATATGTCAGCTCGGTTATTTTTGGCGCTGAAATAGATTTTAAACTTCAGAAAAATTATACTGTTCTTAATTATGCGCCGTTATTTGATTTTATTGTTTCTAAGGTGAAGCGTTTATTGATAGACAGTTTGGGAGTAATTCAATATGAGATTAAAGCCGGTAAAATCGGAAAGTTAAGCGACATTAAAAAAATATTTGTCCGCGAATCGTTATCGGTTCGCGCGCAGCGCTGTATTTATCCGCTGGTCGGGTATGCAAGAAAAGGCGAAGGGCTAGAAAGAAATTTCATCGCCGAAATTTTAGATAAATCAAGCGAGGTGGAAGCGTTCGGAAAAATTCAAGAAAGAAAGCATCTGTTAAATATATCTTATCGTGATAAGGACGGTATTAAGCGAGATTATTTTCCTGATTTTGCAATCAAAACAAAAGAAAAGATGTATTTAGTTGAAACAAAATCGGAAGACGAAATACAAAAAGCCGAGGGTAATGAAAAGGCGTTAATCGCGTTAAAAGCGAAAGCGGCCATTAGCTGGTGCAAAACCGCCAGCAAAGTTGTTTTAGAAAATCAACCGCCAGAATGGGAATATTTTATTCTTTCAGAAAAAACTTTTGAAGATAATAAGCAGTTGAGTTTTGACGGGCTAGTTTCTTTAGGAAGACTAGACACGGAACGATTGATCGCAAGCGATGCGGGAAAATTATTTTAGGCGGCGAGCCAGTCAAGGCGCTATTTAAAAGGTTGAAAATGTTTGTAGATTTAGTGATCAAAACATTTTTTATTTTAATTGTTTATGCTAAAATTAAAGTATAAAAAATAATCTTAAATTATGTGGCGGCAAGGAGGTTTTTTTTATTCGGTAAAAATTATCATAATTCTGGCTATTGTCGGCGCGGGATTTTTTTGCGAGGAAACAGTTTGGGCGGTTGACCATTTAGTAATTAATGAAATTCAGATTTATCCGGTTGAAAAAAGATTTATAGAGCTTTATAATCCGAATGATTTTTCAGTTAGTTTAACCGGTTGGGCAGTTAAGAAAAAAACTTCTGGCGGCAAAGAAGAGCCTCTGGTAGCAAGTAGCCGGCTTAAAGATAAATTTATTTTATCAAAAAGTTATTTATTATTAACAAATAAGGAAGGGTATACTGGTAATGTGGCCGCTGATATTACTTGGGCAAAATCGTATGGTTTTGCTAAAGATAACACTATAATTCTTTATGATAATACCCAAGCAGTGGTTGATAAAGTAGGATTTGGCTTATCCACCGACTGTGAAGGCGGCCAAGTTTATTGCGCTTTAAATCCAGATGCAAATTACAGCATCGAGCGGAAAGCTTTCGTTGATACTAATAACAACAACGTTGATTTTTTTATTCAAAGTTCGCCTACGCCGCAGAATTCAACAACCCTCCTTAATCCCCCCTTATCAGGGGGGACGGAAAATCCGCCGGCAGACCTCACCCCACCCTCTCCTTCGCAAGGAGAGGGGGAAAATACGGCGACCACAACCCCCTTTAATCCCCCCTTGTCAGGGGGGACAAATAAACTGGGCGAGGTGGTGATTAACGAGTTGGTGTCTGACCCGGCGGATAATGACACGGAATGGCTTGAATTATATAATCGCAGCGGTCGGAAAATTGATTTAAACGGCTGGCGGATTGAAGACGGCAGTAAGGCAAAAACCAAATTGGCCGGCGTAATTGCCGCGGCCGGATTTAAGGTAGTGGAAAAGCCGGCTGGCAATTTAAACAACGGCGGCGATTTGGTCGTTTTGTCCGATAGCGGCGGAAAAATAATTGACCAGGTGGCTTACGGTAATTGGGCTGACGGTGATTTAAGCAATAACGCGCCGGTGGCGCGCGACCCGGCGAGCTTAGCCAGGCTTTTTGACGGCTACAATAGTTATAACAACGCCAATGATTTTGCCGTTACCGTAAAGCCGACCAAAGGATTGAGTAACATTATTTTGGCCGAAGCTGAAGTTAGCCTGGAAGCCAAAGCCAAGTTTGATTTTTCAGAAGATATTTTTATAACGGAAATTTTGCCCAACCCGTTCGGCAGCGACACGGCCGGAGAATTTATTGAGCTCTATAACGCCGGCAGGCGCGAGGTTGATTTAACCGGCTGGAGCCTTAGCAATAAAGACAATAAAAAAGTTAATTTGGAAAAAATCGCCACCAGCACGATTATTAAAGCCGGGGAATATCTGGCTTTTTTCCGGCCAAGAACCAAAATAGTTTTGCATAATGACCAGGGAGAAGTTAAATTGTTTCAGCCGCTGGCCGAAAAGCCGCTTGTGGCTGTAGATTATAAAAATGTCAAAGAAGGCTGGAGTTATAATTTAACCCCCCTAAATCCCCCCTTATCAGGGGGGAATATAAAGGGTGAATGGGAGTGGAGTGAAACCCTAACGCCAGGGGCCATGAATGTGCTTAAGTTAGTTAACCACGCGCCGGAAGTTGAGTTTAGTTTTATATCGCCGGCGCAGATTAACATGCCAGTTGTGTTTGACGGTTCGGACACGGCTGACCAAGACGATGATAAATTAATATATGCCTGGGATTTTGGCGACGGCTTTAAAAATAATTTGGCCAATCCGGAACATACTTATTTAAAAGCTGGAATTTATAAGGTGAAGCTGGCGGTGAGCGATGGGAAAGAAACTGGCGAAAAGGTGAAAAGCGTGAAAGTGGTTGGGAGCGTCGGTGAAATTGCCGCGGGGGAGACCTCACCCCAACCCTCTCCTTGGCAAGGAGAGGGGGTTATAATCAACGAAATTTATCCCAATCCCGAAGGAGCGGACACGGGGCGGGAGTGGCTGGAACTTTTGAATCAGAGCGCTGGCAGAATTAATTTGCTGAATTGGCGCGTGGAAAATGAAAACGGCAAATTTAAATTTAAAAATGATTTATGGCTGGAGGCCGGCAAATTTTATCTGCTCGGCAACGCGGCCAGCCAGCTGGCGTTTAAAAATTCCAGCGATACGGTTAGTTTATACGATAATTCCGGCGAATTGGCGGACGCGGCCGAATATATTGACGCGGTTCAGGGCGAGAGCTACGCCAGAGGAGCTAACGACAAATGGTTTTGGACTGCCAAATTGACGCCTGGAGAAGAAAATATAATTAGGGTGGCGGCAAGCCAAGAACGAATAATGAATAATGAATCACGAATAATGGGGAATGCCAGCGCGTATAACGAAGCTACCCTGGAAGAAGTGAGGAGTATGGAAATCGGCAGCCTGGTGAAAGTCAAAGGCACGGTGGCGGTCGAACCGGGCATACTGGGAGCTCAAATATTTTATATTGTTGGTTCTCCAGGGATTCAAGTTTACAATTATAAAAAAGATTTTCCGGCTTTAAGGGTGGGCGATTACGTGGAAATCAGCGGCGAATTGTCGCAAATTCAAGGCGAGTTGAGATTGAAAACCAAAGACAAAGCCGACATTAAAATAGTGGAGCATAAACCGCCGCCGCCGGCCCTGGCCTTAAGCTGCGACCAGGTTAATGAAGACGGCGTTGGCCAACTGATAACCGTGAGCGGCGAAATAACTGACAGGAAAAGTTCGACGCTTTATTTGGACGACGGCAATGATGAAATTTTAATTTACATTAAAAGCAACACCGGCATAGACACGAAAAATTTAGCGGCCGGCCAAACCGCGGAAATCACGGGGATTTTAAGCAAAACCGCCAGCGGCCTAAGGCTTCTGCCCAGAAGCCAGGCCGACATCAGGCTGACAAATTTTTCCCACGGCTTGCGTCCGCAGGTTTTGGGTGAAGTGGCCGAGGGCGATGAATGGGCGGTGGCGGAACGGGACAAAAAGATGGAGCTGTTCAAATATTTATTAATCGCGGCCGGAGGTGGTATAATGGTGTTGGCAATATTACTCTTTAGGGCAAGAAAAAAAGGCTAAATTATATGGACATTTTCAGCCTGCTGGCGGTTTTAAAAGCGATTATGCGGGTTATCGTCATTGGCGGTTCGGTTTTTTTATTTTTTGCCGCCTGCTCTATCTATACTAACCTAACCACTGGCGTGCCTTGGGCCAAAGTGCCGCGCGCCAATGTTTATAGAATTTTTAAAGAGCTTGGTTTGCCCGCGGACTCTTTGGTTTACGATTTGGGCGCGGGCGACGGGCGGGTGCTGTTTGCGGCAGAATCGTTCGGCTGGCGCGCGGTCGGCTTTGAATTGTCGCTTTATCCTTACGTTAAAGCTTGTTTAAAAAAAATTTTTTGCCGCAGTCGGATAGTAATCAAGCGGCGGGATTTTTTTAAAGAAAATTTAAGCCAGGCGGACGCGGTCTTTATTTTTTTGGCGGGGAAAACGATCGCGCGGGTTGGCGAAAAACTAAAGCTGGAGCTTAAAAAAGGAGCCTTGATAATTTCCTATGGGTTTGCCCTGCCCGGCCGGCAAATAGAAAAAATTATTTCCACCAAGCCCAGCTTGACTTATGTTTATAAAATTTAAGATTAATAACCCGGCTTTTCAAGGGCGGGTCTTTTTTATTGGAAAAATGTGAAAAATCCCCCTCACCCCCTTTATCAAGGGGGCAAAAAATGGTATAATGAAAATAAGAATTATGGCCAGAAGACGCAGAAAATTAAACTCTTTGGATTACATCAGATTGCCTAAAATGGATTTAGACCCTGATTTAAAAAGGGGTATTTTTATTATTTTCCTTTTGGCTTTCGGCGCCATCAGCCTGCTTTCCCTGTTCGGCCTGGCCGAGGGCCTGGGCGTGTATCTGGAAAAGAGCATGATTTTTCTGTTCGGCTGGGGCAAGTGGCTCTTTCCTTTAACTATGCTGGCTATCGGCTTTTTAATGTATAACCGGGATAAAGAGTGGTTTAGGGGCGCTAACTATTTAGGGCTGTTTATTTTTTTGATTTTTTTCAGCGCTTTGCTTCATATCATGGTGGACCAGGATAACTGGCAGGCGGCGATCGCGCAAGGCGCGGGCGGCGGCTATATCGGCTACGGCATCATTACCATATTTAATAAGCTCATGGGTTTTTGGGCCAGCTTAATCGTGGTAGTCTGCTTGATTTTAATTTCTTTGATGCTCATGCTTAACGCGACTTTGGAATCATTGATTGGCCGGGACAGCTGGTTTGCCAAAATGCTTTATCCGATTAATTTTCTTTTTAATAAAATTTTCGGCCAGAAGGAAGGAGCGGAAGAAAAAATGGAATTTGATGAAGTTGAAACCGAAGCTGAAGAAATCGTGGAAGAGGAAACGGAGGAAGAACTGGGCGATTCCGGCTTCTATAAACATAAAATCAAAACGGCCGAGGAAAACGGCCAGACCATAAAACCAGCTGAAGCCGAGGGCCAGGGTAGCGGCTGGAAATTGTCGCATATCAAAATAGACCTGCCCCTGGATTTATTAAACGCCAAAATCGGCAAGCCGACTGCCGGGGACATCAAAAATAACATGCTGGTTATTCAGCACACTTTGGAAAATTTCGGCATTCCGGTGGAAATGGGCGAAGTCAACGTCGGCCCGACCGTGACGCAATATACCCTAAAGCCGGCCGAAGGCATTAAATTGACGCGCCTCACGGCTTTAAGCAATGATTTGGCTTTGTCTTTGGCCGCGCATCCCATCAGGATTGAAGCGCCGATTCCGGGAAAATCTTTGGTGGGCGTGGAAGTGCCCAACCAGACCAAGGCCATCGTGGGACTCAGGGAAGTTTTAGCCGGCGAGATGTTTAAACATCGGAAAAGCAACTCCATGATCGCTTTGGGTAAAGACGTGGCCGGCAAAGTCTGGCTGGATGATTTGGCCAAAATGCCGCACCTGTTGGTGGCCGGCGCCACTAATTCCGGCAAGTCGGTTTGTTTAAACGCCATTATCGTGAGTCTGCTTTATCAAAATAATCCGGACGATTTGCGCTTCATCATGGTTGACCCTAAACGCGTTGAGTTGTCGGTCTATAACGGCATTCCGCACCTGTTAACCCCGGTAATTACCGAAGTGGGTAAAACCATTAACGCTTTAAAATGGTGCTTAAATGAAATGGACCGCCGCTTTGAACTTTTAGCTAAATCAGGCAAAAGAAATATTGTTGGCTATAATGAAATGGGTAAAGGTAAGATGCCGTTTATAGTATTTGTCATTGATGAATTGGCCGATTTGATGGTGGCGGCCGGCCGGGACGTGGAAGCCAGCGTCATCCGCCTGGCGCAGATGGCCCGGGCCGTGGGCATTTATTTGATTTTGGCCACCCAACGGCCCAGCGTGGACGTCATCACCGGTTTGATTAAGGCCAATATGCCGGCGCGCATTGCTTTTTCCGTGGCTTCGGGCATTGATTCGCGCACGATTTTGGATTCATTAGGCGCGGAAAAATTGTTGGGCCGCGGCGATATGCTTTTTACCACGGCGGAAACCTCCAAGCCGCGGCGGCTGCAGGGCGCTTTTGTCAGCGACAACGAAATCAGGCGCATTGTCAACTACATTAAAGATTCCGGCGGCGAGGCGCAGTATCTTGAAGGCATTACCGACCGGCAAAAAGTCCATGGCATCGCCGGCGTGGGATTGGACGGCAGAACGGACGACTTTGATGAATTATTGGAGCAGGCCAAAGAACTGATTATCAATTCTGGCAAAGCCTCGGCTTCGTATCTGCAGCGCCGCTTAAGCATCGGCTACGCGCGCGCCGCGCGTCTTTTGGACTTATTGGAAGAAGCCGGAATTATCAGCCAGGGCAACGGCTCCAAGCCCAGAGAGATATTGATAACCCGCGAACAATATGATAGTATGATGAATCAGGGCGTGAGCGGCGCGTCCTTGCATAAGCGGGAAGAAACCGAAGCGCCGGAGGAGTATTTAGGGGAAGAAGAGACTGAAGAAGAAATTAAAGAAGATGAAGAAGCGGAAGACGAAGCTGTTAGCGAGGCAGTGGAATTAACGGAAGACCCGACTGACGTGAAAACAACTGATGCGGAAAAACCGGACGAACCCCCCTACGCTAAAACTACGGAGGATGAAGATGAAGGAAAATATTTTTCAAGATAATTAAACTTTTTGAATTATGAATTACGGAAATAAACATTCTAGACGCTTCTTTGGATAAATTTATTAAGTCCTTGGAGAAACCAACAATTGCCAAAGTGCTGCGGATTATTGATTTGCTTGAGAAGTTTGGCTACAACTTAGGATTGCCTTACAGTAAAAAGTTGCCGACGCCCTGGACGCCAGGCTAAAAATTTCGCTGTCAGCAAGATAATAATTAATCTATAAAATTATGAAGGAAAACATTGATTACAAAGAGAAAATATGGAATGATGAAAATTTATCCGAACAAGAGGAGAAAGAAAGCCCGGTTTATTCCGTGGAGGAGCAGAGAGTAATTGATAATATTGATGATAGCATTGGAAGTAAAGAAAATCTTTTAGCTGGCTTGGGCAGAATAGCCAGAAATGAAATTCTTGCTAATGACACTAAAGCGCTTGAAGAAATATATGAAAATAAAATAATCGGGGAAGTCGAATTAAAAGGTAAATATGATGCCAAAGCTTTTAAACAAGCTGATAAAAGTCTTATTGTTAGAAATAGTTTAAAAAAGTTTTTTACTTTTGGAATAGCTGGCAGTAAATATGCCATGGAAGGAGAAAATGGTTTAGTTGATAAAAGAAATTTAAAAGAAGGATACAAAGACAGAAAAGTCGGTATGCGAGGAGAGGAGATAGGCGAAACGTTAAAAGAATTGGACATGGATTTAGAAGAGAATATTTTAGGCGTTAAATCTCAATATAACGAGAAAGGTACTAAAACCGTATTTAGAGAAAAAACTGACCAAGAGGCTGATCAAGTTGCTAGTGAAATTTTCGAGAGACATCTAAAAGGGTTGGAAACCGAGACTGGCGGAGATTTGATTAAGCAAAAGGATCGGACAGAAGCAATGCAAAAAGAAATTGAAAAATATAAAGATGATTTGGATGAAAAAGATATTATAAAATTAGGAGCGGAAAAATCGTCGCTAGAAGATTTAAAAAACGAAAAACAAGAAAAATTAAATAGCGACTTAGAGCTAATCCGTTCTCCTCTCGAGACGCATCAGGAAGAATTAGCTGGGAATTTGGAAAATTTATTGGCTTTATCTAAAGAAGCAACGGCTCAAGATGAAACCTATAAGAAAGAAATTAAAAATTTAAACGATAAAATTACCAGAATAAAAGGCTCTAAAGTGATTAAAGATTTTTTGGGTGATGAAATAACCGAATGGGAAGAGCAAAAAGCCCAGTTAGAAGCCAATAAGAAAGCTTTTGCCGAAAAGAGACAGGCTCTTGAAACTAGAATTACGGGGGTTAAAAACGCCAAAGCCGAAATTGATAAAACTCTGGCCAGAATTAATAATATCGGCAAAACAAAAGAAGAGTTAAGCGCGGAAAGGGCGGAAAAAGAAAAACAGCGGAAAGAAGAAAAAAAATTAACAAAAGAGGGGGCAACGGCTGGAGCTGGTCAGCAGCCTGGCAGCGGAGTAGTAGTTGAATCAGGCGGCGGAGGCGAAAGCAAAATCTCAGAGTATGCTGTTCCGGCGGCGGAGGCGGCCGGGGTGCAGTCAGCAACTTCCGAGGGCAAACAACGAAAAACCAGAAAAAAACAAACAGCAAAGGTTGAAACTGCGGCAACGACCGTGGCTGCTGGCAGTACAAGCGCTGAAGTTAGGCGGGAAAAGAAAGAGATTATTAAAAAAAAGGTTTCTGAATGGCTTAATTTATTGGATATAAAGAATGTCGTTGGGCCAGCCAAGACGGCAATGGAAAATAATTTCAAGGTAAGCAATAAAGAATTTAATTTGACCGCTTCCATGAATTTGGATCAGGCTAGGCAAGCTTATATAAAGTATATAATAGATTTTAGACATGGCGGAGATGATTCTCGTTTTGAAAATGCGCGAAAAGAAGCCGATGAAAAATTTGAAAAGATAATTAAATAGTAATTTTAATTTTTATGCCAGATACAAACAATCAAGCTCAAAGTTTATTAAATGAATTCAAAGAGATAAATTTAAAAGCAAAAAATTATTTAAGTGAATTGGACAAAAAAATTATTCAGTTTGACCTGAAATATGCTCAACAGTTGGTTAAACATGATATTAATATGCTAAAGGCGGCTAAAAATATTTTAAAAAGTAAAAGGAAATAAAATTTATGTACATCACTTGGCTGGGACAATCATGTTTTAAACTGCAAGATAAAATCGGGTCGGATGGCGTGACTTTGGTTACCGACCCGTATAGCGACGACATCGGCTTGAAAATGCCGCGTTTTGAAGCCGACATTGTGACCGTTTCGCATAGCCACCATGACCATAATAATATTGGTGCTCTTCGCGGCAATCCTTTTATTATTGACACGGCCGGAGAATATGAAACCAAGGGCGTGTTTGTTGAGGGCGTGGAAGCTTGGCATGATGCGGCCGAAGGCAAAGAACGCGGCAAAAATATTATTTATCGGATTGAGATGGAAGATATTTCCATCACTCATTTGGGCGATTTAGGGCACATTTTGGACGCCAAACAGCTGGAAAAACTTGAAGGCACGGATATTTTGCTTATTCCGGTAGGCGGCAAATACACGATTAACGCGGCCAAAGCCGTGGAAGTGATTTCCCAGATTGAACCGCGGATTATCATCCCCATGCATTATAAAGTGCCGGGGTTGAAAATTGACTTGGACGGCGTGGAAAAATTCATTAAAGAATTGGGCCTAAAGCCGCGCCAGGAAGAGAAGTTGAAAATTTCTAAAAAAGACCTGCCGCAGGAAGAGATGGAGTTAGTGGTGCTGGAGTTGTAAAAAGGGAAAAGCCTGATAATAGAAGCTCCGCCAAGGTGGAGTTTTTTAGTAGAATTAGCGATTTTTTAGCAACTAAAAATACCTTTACTTATTGACTTAATTTTGCTACAATTTAGGTAGATTCTAGCGCTTTTTTAGAGCGGTTTTAAAATGTTTTTTTATGCCAAAAGGAGGCGGAAAAAAGTTAAAAATCAGGGTGAATAAAACGGCAGCCGTAAAAAGGGCTGAACCGGTTAGGGCAGAGTTTGACGGCGAAAAAGTGGAGCAGGAAAAGAGATTATTTATGTGGGTGGGTGTTAGCTGCGTCATGGCGGTTATTTTTATCATTTGGATTTTTAATTTAAAATATCAATTCGCGGCTAACACGGATAAAAGCGGGCGGAATAATTTTAACTGGGAGCAAACCAAGGCGGAATTGGATAAAGCCATGGCGCAAATTAAGCAAGGCATTTCCGAAATTAAGCAGACGCGGGAAACCGAACCGACGCCCGAGCAGATTGACGCGCTAAAAGGCAAGCTGCTGGGCGAGGCTGGTACGTCGACGGCGACCAGCACGATTAAATAAGAATGTAAAATCCCCCTGCCCCCCTTTGTTAAAGGGGGCAATATTAAATATTTATGGCGAAAAAAATAGTGAAACCCTCCTCCGCTAAAGCTTCGGAGGGCAAGAAAAATAAAAAAGAGGAAAAGCCGAAGAAAGCGAAAAAAACCCCCCTTAATCCCCCCTTGTCAGGGGGGAAAGATGAGGTCGTGGAGCCGGAAGGCAAGAACGGCGTGGGCACGATTCCCAACCAAATTGTGGCTAAAAAAGAAATGACCGCTTATGGCATGATTCAGCCCCAGCCGATTAACGACGAAATGCGCAAGTCGTATTTGGATTATGCCATGAGCGTGATTGTTTCCCGCGCTTTGCCCGATGTCCGCGACGGCCTTAAGCCGGTGCACCGCCGGATTTTATATGCCATGTGGAGTATCGGCTTGCGCGCCGGCGCCAAATTCAGAAAATCGGCCACCGTGGTGGGCGAGGTTTTAGGCAAATATCATCCGCACGGCGACACCGCGGTTTACGATTCCATGGTAAGGATGGCCCAGGATTTTTCCATGCGCTACCCGTTAGTGCGCGGCCAGGGCAATTTCGGCTCCATGGACGGCGACAATGCCGCGGCCATGAGATATTGTGTTACCGGCGACTCTTTGGTTTTAACGGATAAGGGTATTTTGCCGATTGAAAAAATTTCCGGCGGCAATAAAGAAAAAATTAGTCTAAAAATTCTAAACTATCAGAGTAAGCTTAAGCCGGCCAGCAAATTTTTCAATTCCGGCAAACATAAAGTAATCAAACTGGTTACTCAAGAAGGCTATGAAATAACCGGTTCATATAATCATCCCTTAATGGTCTGGCGGCTTAACGCCTTCGGACAGCCTGATTTTAGCTGGAAATTATTATCCGACATAATCACGGATGATTATGTCATTATCAACAGGCGCGCCGCCTTATTTAGCCGAAGTAATCCCGGATTAAAGCAGTATTGGCCCAAATTGAATTTAAAATTTAAAAATGTCGGCTTACCCGAAAAAATGAATCGGGAGCTGGCCTTTCTGCTTGGCGCGCTGGTTGCTGAAGGCGGTTTTCACCAAAGCCAGATATTATTTAACAATCAAGACAGAGAATTTTATGAAAAAGTAAAAAAAATCATCAAATCGCTTTTTGCCGGCATTGAATTATATGAAAGAGATATCCGCGGCGGCTGCAAAGAATTAAGCATCTATCATCAAAAAGTGGTGAAGTTTCTGAATAATCTCGGTTTGACGCAGGTCAGATCGGCAGACAAAGAAATTCCTTTCGTCATTATGCAGTCAAAAAAGGAGATCATTAGGGAATTTTTAATTGCTCTTTTCGAGGGCGACGGCTCGGTGATTTATAAAAAAGATAAAAGGCACGGCGGTGAATCAATTGAATTAACCTATAATTCCCAAAGCCGAACATTAATAAGGCAGCTAAAAATTATTTTATTGAATTTTGGCATAACAACCACCTCTCCCTACCAAGACCGAAGAAATAATTGTTTTAAGTTGATTATTTCCGGACAGGACAGCATAAAAAATTTTTCAGAAGAAATTGGTTTTTTTTCTGATAGAAAATCCGGCATTTTAAAGCGCGTCAAGTTAATCAATGGCGGAAGGATGAGCAAATCGGACTGGATCCCTTATTTAAATAATTATTTAAGAGAGAATTATAAAAATGAATTTATTTTAAAGCATAATTTTGACCGTTATAATAATTTGGAAAAAAATTATAGACGGCTGTCGCGACTGTTAAATAAAAGGGATTTTAAAATGCTAAGCTGGTTGGCGGAAAATAAATTTTTCTTTAATAAGGTTAAGTCAGTAGACAGGCTAGCTGGTAAATTATTTGTTTATTCTTTAAAAGTAGAGAGTAATTGCCATTCTTTCATCGCTAATGGTTTTATTAATCACAACACGGAGGCAAAATTATCCGCTATCTCCGAGGAACTTTTATTTGACATAGAAAAAAATACGGTTAATTTCGCGCCCAACTTTGACGGCTCGCAATTTGAGCCGCTGGTAATGCCGGCCAAACTGCCCAATCTTTTGTTAAACGGCACCATGGGCATTGCCGTGGGCATGGCCACCAATATTCCGCCGCACAATTTAAGCGAATTGGTGGCCGCGATTGAACATTTGCTTGATAATCCCGAAGCCACGGTGGAGGACTTGCTGCAGTTTGTTCAAGGGCCGGACTTTCCGACCGGCGGCCTGATTTTTAATAGAAACGATATTCTTCAGGCTTACGCCACGGGCAAGGGCGGCATTGTCATGCGCGGCATCGCCGAAGTGGTGGAAAATAAAAGCGGCAATTTTCAGATTGTGATTTCCGAGATACCTTATCAGGTTAATAAAGCCGCTTTGGTGGAAAAAATCGCCGAGCTGGTCAAGGATAAAAAATTGGAAGGCATTAAAGATTTGCGCGACGAATCGGACAAGGACGGCGTGCGCGTGGTGATAGATTTGAAGAAAGACGCTTACCCCAAAAAGATTTTAAATAGCCTGTTCAAGATGACCCAACTGCAGGAGACTTTTCACGTCAACATGCTGGCTTTAGTGGACGGCATTCAGCCCAAGGTGCTTACTTTAAAAATGGTTTTGGAAGAATATATTAAACACCGAATCGAAGTAGTGAAGCGCCGGACTCAGTATGATTTGGACAAAGCACGGGAGCGGGCGCATATTTTGGAAGGCCTGGTCATCGCCCTGAACAATATTGACGCGGTGATTAAAGTGATTAAAGCTTCCAAAGACCGCGAGGTGGCCAAAGTTAATTTAATGAAGAAATTCAAGTTGACCGAACGGCAGGCGGCGGCGATTTTGGAGATGAAGCTGGCCACTTTGGCCAATCTGGAAAGATTAAAAATTGAAAACGAATTGAAAGAAAAGCGCGTTTTAATTAAGGAGTTAGAAGCCATTTTAAAATCCGCCGTTAAAGTTAAAAGTATTATTAAAAAAGAAATTGCCGACTTGGCGGCCAAGTTCGGCGACGAGCGCCAGACCAAAGTGATGGCGCACGGGGTTAAAGAATTTTCCGTGGAAGATTTGGTGCCTAACGAAGAGGCGGTGGTGATGATGACGCGCGACGGTTATATTAAGCGCCTGGCGCCGGATACTTTCAAGGTGCAGGGCCGCGGCGGCAAGGGCGTCATCGGCCTGACCACCAAAGAAGAAGATATGGTGGATTTCATGTTCACTATTTTAACTCATAACGACATTCTGTTTTTTACCACCAAGGGCCGGGTATTCCAGCTTAAGGCTTATGAAATTCCCCAGGCGGTCAGAACGGCCAAAGGCACGCCGATTGTTAATTTCTTACAGCTGGCCGGCGGAGAAAAAATCACTTCAACTTTGCCGCTGGATAAATTGAGCAAAAGCCAGTATTTGTTTTTTGCCACGGAAAAAGGCTTGGTGAAAAAAGTGGAAATCGGCGCCTTCGCCAACGTTCGGCGCTCCGGCCTGATTGCCATTAAAATCAAAGATGATGATAAGCTAATCTGGGCCAAGCCCACCGTGGGCGACGACCATATTGAATTGGTAACGGCCATGGGCCAGGCCATCAGGTTTAAGGAAACCAACGTGCGCGACATGGGGCGAAACGCGGCCGGCGTGCACGGCATCAGGTTAAAAAAACAGGGCGACGCGGTGGTTGGCATGGGTATTATTAAAAGCGATAAAGAAAAAATTAAAAAATATCAGGTTTTGGCCATTACCGAAAACGGCTTTGGCAAACGCACGCCCATTGGTTTGTATAAAGTGCAGGGACGCGGCGGTTCGGGCATTAAGACCGCCAAAGTGACCAGTAAAACCGGAAAACTGATTAACGCTTTTATAGTCAGCGCCGAAAGCATGGCGGAAAAAGATTTGATTATTATTTCGGAAAAGGGGCAAGTCATTCGCCTGCCGTTTAAGAGCGTTTCCCAATTGGGCCGCGATACGCAGGGCGTTCGCCTCATGAGATTTAAGGAAGAGGCGGATAAAGTGGCTTGCGTTACCTGGGTATAAGAAATAAAATTAATTATATGCCCAAAATTTTAATCGTGGAGGACGAGGAGTTTTTATCCGACATGTACAGAATGAGGTTTGAACAGGAGGGGTATGCTGTTGTCGTCGCCAGCGATGGCGAAACGGGTTTGGAGTTGGTTAAAAGAGAAAGGCCAGACTTGGTGCTTTTGGATTTGGTTTTGCCCGGGCTGGACGGTTTCCAAGTTTTGGCAAAAATAAGAAAAGAGCCGAACCTTAACAAAACAAAAGTTTTTATTTTGTCCAATTTGGGACAAACTGATGAAGTTGATAAGGGTCTGGCCGGCGGCGCGGATGGTTATTTCGTCAAAGCCAACCTGACCCCGACCCAGCTGGCGGAGAAAGTTAACGCGATTTTTAATAACCAGGCCGCGGCCGGGAAAAAACCGAGCCAAAACAAGCCGTCGGACCAGGTAGCGACCGAAACGCCCTTACCGGAAAATTCAGCGAAAATTTTATTAATTGAAGACGAGGAAGCCATCGTCAACATGTATAAGCTGCGTTTTCAGAAAAGCGGCTTCGCGATTGAGGCGGCCAGAAACGGCGCCTGGGGGTTGAAATTAGCCAGAGAGAAAAAATTTGACGCGATTATTTTGGATATGGTGATGCCGGCCATGAACGGCTTTGCGGCTCTTAAGATTTTAAAAGCCGACGCCGGCACCAAAGCCGTGCCGGTGATAATCTTATCCAATAGCGCCCAAGACAAAGACATTGCCAAGGCCAAAGAATTGGGCGCGGTTGCTTGCCTGTTAAAATCCGCCATTACGCCGGCCCAACTGGTCAAAGAGGTGGAAAAAATAATAGACAAATAAATTTGACATAACATGTCCATAAAAGTAAATAACGATTTATGCATTGGCTGCGGCACCTGCGAAGCTTTATGCCCGGCCGTATTTAAGATGAACGCCGAGGGCAAGGCCGAAGTGATTAGTCAGACAGACGAAGCTTGCGCTAAAACGGCGGTCGAAAGCTGCCCGACGCAGGCGATTGAAGTTCACCCCGTTAAATAGCGCTTCGCGCTAATTTCGCCGAAGGCAAAATTATTTAACAGGGTAAAATAAAAAGTTAGGATATTAAACTCTATGGAACTATTTCACCGCGAAAACAGCAGTAATTTAGTGGCAATTAATTTTATCCGAGTATTTTTTGTCGGACTTTTTATCTTTGAACTATTGAATTTTTTGAAGATTTTGCAGTTCAATTTGGAATATACTTGGCTCGGACTAGTTATTACTTCAGCCGTATCTTTTGCTATTCTTGAAATTACCGCTTATAAATATAAAAAGATAAAAGGACACCAGCTGCACTGGTTAATGTGGCTGATTGTTGTGGTCGGGCTTTCGTTGGACGCGGCCGGCGATTTTTTTCATCTTTATGGTAAATTTATGTGGTGGGACCAGTTAGTACATTTTTTCGTCAGCGCGGTGGTTTGCTTTACTTTATTTATCGTTATTAACGCTTTTTGGATAGATAAGTTTAAATTCAGCCTGCTTTTTAGCGCCGGCCGTCTTAAGCTGTCTCTTTTTTTAGCGGCGACAACCACCTTGTCGCTATCGGCTCTTTACGAGATTGAAGAATACTCCGAGGATATTTTGCTTCAGACTAATCGTCTGGGCCCTGGCGCAGACACGGCCAACGATTTGTTTTTCAATTTGACGGGCGTTTTAGCGACAGGGTTGTTTATTTTAATTTATTATTCATTAACTCGTAAAAGAGAGGTTTTTGAGTAGACCTAAATTTATAAGAGGCGCGTCCTTCAAGACCCTGATCAAAGAGACAAGCGGGGTTGTTTTTTATCGGTTGAAATGCTAAATTTTTTTATATGAATTTAGCAGATATAAAAAATCTTAACCTGCCAATCGCCCCCGGCAGTTACCAGTTTTATAACGCGACGGGTAAAATCGTCTATATCGGCAAAGCGGCCAATCTGGCAAGCCGGGTTTTGTCGTATTGGCAGAAAAGCGCGAGCCTAACTCCGGCTAAATATTCCATGCTAAAGCGGATAGTTAGAATCAAATGGATAGAAACCGAGAGCGAAATTGAGGCCTTGCTGCTAGAAGCCAACTTGGTGAAAAAATATCAGCCGGATTACAACGTGCTGTTGCGTGACGACAAAAGGTTCGCTTATATCAAAATATCTTTGGATGATGAAATACCCGGAGTGTTTATTACCAGAATTATTGATAAGTCTGGCAAATATTTCGGTCCGTTCACCAGCGCTTTGGCGGTTAGAGAGACTTTGCGGGCTTTAAGAAAAATATTTCCTTATTGTTTGGAGCGAAAAATAAAAGAGCGCCCCTGCTTTTATTATCAGCTGGGGCGTTGCCTAGGAATTTGCGCCGGTAAAATCAGTCGGGAGGATTATGTCAGACAAGTGATTAGGCCGCTGGTTATGTTTTTAGAAGGCAAAAAAGGGAGAATAATTAAAAATTACGAATTACGAATTAGAAATTTAGAGAAAGTTAATAAAAAATTGGATTCAGAAGGTGCGACATATTTGGAAAATCAAAAAGAAATTGGGGAGTTAAAATACCAACTAGCCAATATGAAGCAAGTTCTAGAGGGCGCAAAGGTTATTGGCGTGGCAGATAAATATGCCAATGACGTGGTGGAGCTGGCTAAGATATTGGGCTTGCCAAAAATACCAGAGAGAATCGAGGGTTATGATATCGCCAATATTTTTGGCCGCGAGGCCGTGGGTTCGCTGGTGGTGTTTAGTGGAGGCGAGCCGGATAAAAATGAATATCGGAAATTTAAAATTCGCCTGGGGCAAGGCGAAGCTAACGATGTCCGTATGCTGGCTGAAGTGTTGGAGAGAAGATTTAAGCATACCTCACCCCAACCCTCTCCTTATAAAGGAGAGGGAGGAAATTGGCCATTGCCGGATTTAATCGTGATTGACGGCGGCAAGGCGCAATTAAACGCGGCCGTAAGAATATTAAAAAAGCGGAGGCTGGAAATTCCGCTGGTCGCCATTAGTAAAGGCTTGGGTTTGCGCTCCTCTGTTGCCCCGGATAAATTATTTTTCCCCGGAGAGAAAAAACCGCTGGAACTGCCCTTAGCTTCGCCGGCTTTGCATTTAATCAAGCGAGTGCGCGACGAAGCGCACCGGTTTGCCATCGGGTATCACCGGAAACTGAGAAGTCGGGCGGAGTTTGGTTAAAATAAAAAAGCCCCCAATCGGTCCGAAGACGGATTGGGGGGGTAAAAGCGAACGATATTTCTAACCACTTGGCGTTTTTTTATCGACCCTTTGTACTTTATAGGCAAATTTGGAAAATTCGCTGCCGGTAAAAAAGGTGATAACAATTCCGATGATGGTCGCCAGTTCGGCGCTGGGGGCGCATTGGAAAGTTTTTGGGAATATGCTGGCCAGAGGCCAAAGTACTAAGCCGGTTGCCAGCCAGACATAAACCCAGAGTTCCCCCCAAATCCGGCGGTAGTTTTTATCAAGCGACCAGCGAGTTAACTCTTTCTGCCCGGTATAGGCAGTAAGAAAGGTGATGTAAACCCCGATCATTCCGGCATGCAAGACTACTTCGCCGTTGGTCAGGAACTGCGCCACCATCAGCGCCCACACCGCAAATGTATAGGCGTAAAACCAACCCAAGTAGGCGCCCATCTTCTCATTTAGAACTGAAAGGTACGGAATCTCCCTACTACCATTATTTTCTGTTTTCATGGCTTCCTCCTTATTTTTTCCGTTATTTTTTCTCCTTTAAAACCTTTGAGTATTTCATATAATTTTTATTTTGTCAAGGAGTCTGATATAATGAAGATAGCTAATTTAAGGGTAATTTTATGCAAAATCGGACATTATTTTTCGGCGATAACCTGGAAATTTTAAGAAAAAAGATTGCCAGCGATTTTTTTGATTTAATATATCTTGACCCGCCGTTCAATTCCAACCGCAATTACAACGTGCTGTTTAAAGAGGGCTTGCAGGACAGTCCGGCGCAGGTGCACGCCTTTGAAGACTCCTGGCATTGGACCAACGAATCAAAACACACTTTTGATTATTTGGTGACTAAGACTAACGAGAATATTTCCAATCTAACGCTGGCTTTGGAAAAAATGATCGGCCATAATGATATGCTGGCCTATTTGACAATGATGACCGTGCGCTTGATTGAATTGCATCGGGTTTTAAAAAAGACCGGCAGTTTGTATCTGCATTGCGACCCAACCGCCAGCCATTATTTAAAAATTGTTTTGGATGTGATTTTTGGAAAACAAAATTTTAGAAATGAAATAATTTGGACATATAGG
>Ga0210049_1001206_pt1 | contig 23936 bp, 21 predicted proteins | sample CryGeyCG2014_300_2_FD_183964 | JGI IMG/M metagenome (GOLD analysis project Ga0210049, IMG submission 183964) | Groundwater microbial communities from aquifer - Crystal Geyser CG06_land_8/20/14_3.00 (SPAdes) (version 2) | ecosystem: Environmental > Aquatic > Deep subsurface > Groundwater | place... | reverse complement strand
TCGCGAATGGCGGGGTTGAGGAAGGGTTCGATCATCCCGTAACCGTCGAAGGGCGGCAACGGGATCAGGTTCAGGATGACCGCCGAGACCTGCAGGAAAGCAAGGAAAGCGATGCCCGGCCAGGGGTTGTTGTTATCGAAAGCGCCGCCAAGCGGGACAAATCGCAGGATGGTTCCCAGCAGGATGGCAACCACCAGGTTCGCCAGCGGCCCGGCCAGCGAGACGGCGCTCCGCCAGCGCGGACTGCGCAACCGCTCCGTCTCAATGTAGACCGCGCCGCCCGGCAGGCCGATCCCGCCCATCACCAGGAACACCAAAGGCAACACGATGGAATACACGGGATGCGTGTATTTCAACGGGTTGAACGTCAGATAGCCCTTGTCCTTCACGCTGGTGTCGCCGCCCAGATATGCCACCAGCGCGTGCGAAAATTCGTGCAGGCACAACGAAAAGATCCAGCCGATGAGAACGATGGCGAAGGTCATTACCCGACTCCGTTAGCAAAAGGATTATTTTGAGAGTTTCGCTTCAATGGAATCCACAAACTGCACTGCTGAATTTAATACCTCAAGCGCTTGTTCATTGCTCAAATCAGCTTCTTCTTCGTAATCCCCCGTCAGCCTTGTGTCAAACGCGTGATGAAGGAATTTGCTCATTTCTTTTGGAAGAATTTTCGGTTCGATAAAGTGTTGATCGAATAACGCCAGAACCCCAGTGTGCTTGGAAGATTCCTTGCCAATGGACGCAAGCATCGCCAATGCGGCATAGAACATGGAATAGTATGCGCGGTTCGCTATACTGGCCGCGGTTCCACCTGTCTCAACCAACCGCTGGGCATCCTGCAGGGTCACATGAGCGCGTTCCAGGCGGTGGCGAATCAAAACTTCAGTATCAGATTGGCGGCTCATACCACAATCCCTTCCCGTTCCACATTTTTATAGAAAGGCAGAAATCCAAAGCGTTCTATTTTCTCTTCTGTGGCGGGAAGGGTTGAGATCATTCTCCCCGCATCGAATCCCACCTCCCAGGCAATATCGGAAACCAGCCTGCGCGTGGACGGATTCAAATCGGGCAGGATGATCAGCAGGTCAATATCCGAGTCTTTGGTTGCATCGCCGCGCGCCTGCGAGCCAAACATGATCACTTTCACAGGCTGGCCGAGCGCGTCCGAAATCCTATTGCGGACTTCAGCGGCAAGTTTCAGGGCGCGGACTCGCGGGCGCAATTTTCTCATGCCGCAATTATAACCCTCTAATCCTCGTACCCATTGGGGTGTGACTTGTGCCACTCCCACGCGCCGGCAAGGATGTCGCGCAAGTCCTCGTGGACGGGACTCCAGCCCAGCTCGCGGCGGATCTTTTCGGACGACGCCACCAGCCGCGCGGGATCGCCCGCCCGCCTCGGAGATTCAACTGCGGGGATCGCGTGACCCGTGACGGAGCGCGCCGTCTCGATCACTTCCTGGACCGAGTAGCCGCTTCCGCTCCCCACGTTGTACACCAACCGCTCGCGGGACGCCAGCGCCTCGAGCGCCAGTAGGTGCGCGGACACCAGGTCCGCGATGTGGATGTAGTCGCGGATGCAGGTGCCGTCAGGCGTGGGATAGTCCGTCCCGTTGACGTTGATCGAATCCAATTTGCCAAGCGGCACGCCCAGGACACGCGGGATCAGATGCGACTCGGGCTGGTGCGCCTCGCCGCGTCCGGGCAGGGCGCCGCAGGCGTTGAAATATCGTAGCGCGGCAAAATGCAGTCCGTGGATTTTTCTGTACCATTCGAGCGCCTGCTCAATCATCAATTTCGTCTGCCCGTAGACGTTGGTGGGGCCGAGCGGCGACTCCTCGGTCAACGGTTCTTCGCTGGATTTATAAACTGCCGCCGTGGATGAAAGCACAAAACGCTTCACACCGGCGCGCGTCGCAGTTTCGATTAATCGCAAAGAATTGATGAAGTTATTCTCGAAAAATCGTCCCGGCTCCTTCATCGATTCGCCCGCTTCGATAAAGGCCGCGAAGTGCATCACCGCCTCGAATTTTTCGCCGGTCAGCGCGGATTGCAAAGTCTCCGCGTCTGCCAGATCCGCGTGGATGAAACGCGCACCCGCGGGAATCGCGGCGCGATGTCCGCTGACCAGCGAGTCGTAGACCGTGACCGAATGTCCCGCGTTCAGCAGGGCTTCCGCGGTGGCCGAGCCGATGTAGCCCGCCCCGCCGGTGACAAAGATGTTCATGGATTATCCTTTTTTACCTCGAAAAAGTGAGACCACTTCCCTGCGAAGTCCCCGAAGGGGGAGCGGAGGGCGGCGCTCGTCCGTCCCATAGTCGAAGGACAGGTAGATTCCGCCGTGCTTGACTTTACTGCAAAAAAGTTTTTTTGGCTCCGGCTTGTCCGGGTTAGGGTAATCGCGCCATACCGGACATTTGCTCGAAGTGCTTATCGAATGCAAATACCTCTGTGATTTTGAGACGGCGCGCTAACGTCAGGATAGCGCAATCTGTATATGACCACTCTTTGTCGGCGTATTGTTGAAACAAAGCCCAGGTATCATTCTCGCCATCCGCGCCAAGCGCTGTCCACATCTGGGCTGGATTGAGCCGTAGTTCCATTCCAACACGAATTGCCACGTTTGCCCCGATTCTAGCCTTCAACAGGGTCATGGTTTCCGCGAAAACCAGGTCGGCCAGGACGAAAATCCCATGACCGGCTAAAAACTCTTTCACGAAAGCACGGGCTTCAGTATGATGGAGATCTGTGCTGGTCACAAAGGCATAGATGGCCCCGGTGTCAATCAGAATTCGGCGCATGGGTCACTCCTGACGATTCTCAGGGCTACCCACAAGATATAGCTCGGGTCCCTCGCTCACTGCAATTCCCCCGATCAGCGGGTTGTGATCCTCAGCAATCCCGGCAATGTTCCAGATGGATTCGATGGTATTGGAAGAGGTAGCTTCTGCATCGCGCTGGATCAACTGCCGGATGATTTCAGCCATGCTAACCCCAGCACGCTTGGCACGCTCGGTTAAAAAACGAACCTGCCATTCTGGGAGTGAAATTTGAAGACGATTCATGGATGTGCTCATCGCCATATCTCCTGGTGATGTAACCAGGATACATCACCCTAAGAAGTTTGTCAAGGAGGAAGTTTTTGCAGTGGTTATAAGTTTGGAGCGCGCGTATGCCAATCTGTCGCCTGCTGACAAACGTGCGCGGCGCGTAACAACACATCCTCGCGGAAGCGTGGGGCGATGAGTTGCAATCCAATCGGCAATCCCTGCCCATCGAATCCCACCGGGAACGAAATGCCCGGCACGCCCGCCAAATTTGCGGGCAGGGTAAACACGTCTTCGAGGTACATCGCCAGCGGATCGTCCGCGTGCGCGCCAGCGCGGAACGCGGTGGTGGGGGTTGTGGGGGCGGCGATCACGTCCACGTCCGCGAAGGCCCGCTCAAAGTCACGCGTGATGAGCGTGCGCGCCTTCTGCGCCTGTCCGTAATACGCGTCGTAATATCCCGCCGAGAGCGCGTACGTCCCGATCATGATGCGCCGCGTCGTCTCCTCGCCGAAGCGTTCGCCGCGCGTCTTGAAGAAAACCTCCCAGAGCGAATCGGCCTCGGCGCGCGGCCCATAGCGGACGCCGTCGAAGCGCGCCAGGTTGGCAGAGGCCTCCGCGGGCGCGAGGATGTAATAAACGGGCAGCGCGTACTCGGTGTGCGGCAGGCTGATCTCGCGGACGTCCGCGCCGAGCGACTTCATCTGTTCGATGGCAACCCGCGTCTTTTCCTCGACTTCGGCCTGCATCCCCTCGATGAAATATTCCTGCGGGACGCCGACGCGCAGACCGCGCAGGGACGTTGCATCTGTAGAGACGTTGCATTGCAACGTCTCTACGCGCGCCGAGGTCGCATCCAGCGGATCACGTCCCGCCATCGCGGAGAAGATCAGCGCGGCATCTTCCGCAGTCTGCGCCAGCACGCCGACCGTATCCAGCGACGAGCCGAACGCGACCAGGCCGTAGCGCGAGACGCGCCCGTAGGTGGTCTTGAGACCGGTCACGCCGCAAAACGAGGCGGGCTGGCGGACGGAGCCGCCCGTGTCGGTGCCGAGCGCGGCCGGGATACATCGCGCGGCCACCGCGGCCGCGCTCCCGCCTGAGGATCCGCCAGGGACGCGGGAGAGGTCCCAGGGATTGTTGGTTCTTCCATAAGCAGAGTTCTCAGTCGAGGAACCCATCGCGAATTCGTCGGTGTTGGTCTTGCCGATGACGATCGCGCCCGCCTCCTGTAATTTTTTGACCGAGGTGGCGGTGTACGGCGGGATGAAGCCTTCGAGGATCTTCGAGCCAGCCGTGCAGGGCATGTTCGCGACGGTGAGAACGTCTTTGACAGCAATCGGCAGGCCGCGTAGTGGGTAATTGGTAATTGGTAATTGGTAATTGGCGGTTAGCGTTTGGTCGGCAGCATCGGCCTGGGCGAGGGCTTGTTCCGCATCCACGTGCAGGAACGCATGCAGGGACGGGTCAAGCCGCGCAATCTCATCCAGCGCGGCGCGAACGAGGTCGCGGCTGGAAAATTCGCCGCGCGCCAGTCCGCGTTGCATTTGGGTGAGGGTGAGGGAGGAGATGGTTGGCATGGTAAGAAACCATGTAGTGACGAATTTATTCGTCCCTGACGACTTAAGTCGTCACTACGTGGGAGAGATTATTCAAACACCGGCGGGACTTTGAATTGATCCCCGTCTGTTTCGGGCGCGTTGGCAAACAAAGCCTCAGTCGTCAGGCCGGGACGCGACTCGTCCGCGCGCAGGGACATTTCGGTCAGCGAGCCGCCCGTGGTGGGAGGCACGTCGCGCGTATCCAGTTCCTGCAATTTGGCGATGTGCTCCAGGATGGTCGAGAGCTGGCCGCGATAGCGTTCCTTCTGCTCTTCGGTCAGTTGCAGGCGTGCCAGGCGGGCGATGTGTTCAACTTCTTGAATGGTAAGGGACATGGTGAGAATTATAGGCGAGAAACCGTTTTCCGCCAAAGGCGAGAAAGCGGGGTTCTACGGCCACCCTTCCGCGTACCACTGGATATATTCGTCCACGTGCGCGGACCAGTAGGCCTCATCGTGCGCGCCGGTGTTGAGATGCCATTCGTGGGGCAGTCCGTATTTGGTGAAGACCTCTTCCACGCTAGTGTTGAAGAGACGTTCGCGGTCGTTGTCGCCCACATCCAGGTAGAGACGCGGCCAGAGTTCAGGGGGCATGCCGCGCACCCAGCGTTCGAGCATGGGACGATTCTCGGCAAAGATGGCCGGGGAGTGCAGGCCGAGCGAGCCGAACAGGTCGGGACGCGTCATGCCGAGTTGGAAGGCCCAGCCGCCGCCGCGCGAGAGTCCGCCGAGGGCGCGGTGGGCGCGGTCCGCGAGGGTGCGGTAATGCCCGTCAATGTAGGGAATGACATCGTTGAGCAGATACTGCCCGAAGCGCGTACCCAGGTCAAGATTCCAGTAGCGGTCTTCGGGAAAAACCATGATAAAGGGGACAGACTGGCCGGAGTGAATGAGTTCATCCGCGGCTTCGGGCGCGCCCAGACGCACCCATTGTTCGCCGATCGGAAAGGGATCGGTGGGACTGGGGATACCGTTCAACAGGTAGAGGACGGGATAATGCCGGACGGTGAAATGATCGTAGCAGGGAGGCAGGTAGACGATGAAAGCGGTCGGACGGACTTCCGTGGGGACTTCGCCGTTTTGCAGTTCACCGGGCTGGCTAAGACAGGTCAGCGGGGTGGGAGTAAGTGTGATGCTGGGCAGGGTGGGCAGGGGCGGGACGCGCGTCTTTGTGGCGGTTGGCGGCAGGGACGTTGCAGGCAACGTCCCTGCGTTCGACGGCGAGCAGGCCCAAAGTCCGGAAAGAAGCGAGAGGGTGAGGAGGAGGAGGAGTAGAGACGTTGCGGGCAACGTCTCTACTTGACGGTTGTACATCCCACGCATTATACTCGTCCCGTCCGGGGTGTGGCGCAGTTGGCAGCGCACCGCGTTTGGGACGCGGGGGTCGTCGGTTCAAGTCCGACCACCCCGACCTCATGGAAACCGACGATCTTTTGATCGTCGGTTTCGCTCTTAACGCGAATGGCACGACGAAAAGTACGGTGTGAACGACGTAAACGATGCGACGCGAACTTGTTTGGGACATTTGCGTTGAGAATTTGTCCGATAGCGAATTCGGAAATAAAAAACCCCTCTCCCAAACGGGAAAGGGGCGAAAGGAATAGGTGGGAACTAACCCTCCGCGATCACGATCACCTTGTCTTCAGGCACGAAGGTGACGGCCGCGGACTTCTTCGGGTTGGTGTGAATGCCGTACGATTTTTCGGCATCGTGACTTTCGCCCTGGATGCGGTAGCCGATGGCAGTCTCGCCGCGCTGATTGGCGGCCGCGACCACCGTCTGGAAGTTGACGGGCTTGCCCGCTTCCACGTAATCGCCGATGGGCTTGAGATAGATCTCCGCGCCCTCGGGGTCGAAGATGTCGGTGAAGACGGGGAGCAGGCCGCGGTTCTCGCTCAGTTGCGCCATCATCAAACTGACCAGGTGCTCGCTGACGATGAAGTCGTCCACCTGGGCGGCCTCGGCCAGTTCGCGGTTGCGCAGGTCGAGCATCTCGCTGACGATGGAGAAGGGCGTCTCGTCTTTCTCGGCCATGTCGCGCAGGTGCAGGAGCGTGACGAGGGTCTTCGCATCGGCTTCCTGCGGCTCGAGTTGGCTGTAGGCCAGCACGATGACGTGGTCATAATCCTGAACCTTCAGTGATTCGAGCAGGGCGCGGTCGGTGGTGTCGCCCTCCTTCACTTCCACTTTTTGGTTAATTAGTTTTCCGGCATACCCGCGGATCTGTTTATCCAGGTTGGGCAGGTCGGTGACGACCGTCACCAACGAACCTTTGGAGACGTAGGAATCCAGTTCGCGGAGGATGGTCGCGCCGGAACGGTTCCAGCCGAGAATGAGACATTTCTCGGGCGCGGCTTTGGCGCGCGTGCCGTTCGAGTGGATGACGCTCGCATCCACCGCGGCGGGATGCGCCGCGATGCGAACCGTATCGTCGTCCGCAGAGACGGCAATGACGGCGTCGCCCGACTGCAAAGTGGAATCCATCGGCGGGTTCATTTGGGCGGTCCCGTCGGCGCGGCGCAAACCCATCACGGCGGAGTCTTCGTAAGCCAGGAGCGCGTCGCTGTAGGTCTTGCCGGTCAGCGCGGGTTCCTGCTTGAAGTAGATCTCGTCGCCGCCGAAATTCATCAGTTCGGTGTAAACAATCGAAAGTCCGGATTGACGCGAGGTCTGCGCGACGACGCGGGCGATCAGTTCGTTCGTCAGCACGGGCTGGACGATGTCGCGCTGTCCGATCATCCCGACCACATCCATGTTCTTCGGGTCGCGGATCTGCGTCACAATGTGATACGGTTCGGCGCGGCGGTTCGGGCTGTTCGTCAACGCCAGCACCGACTTGATGACGTGCGTATCGGGGTCGCTGCCCTCGGGCAGGACGACGATCGAGCGCGCCGTGTGCGGGCTGACGATCTCGATGTCGGTCAGGTCAATCGGACTGCCGGAACGGCAGATGATGCGCGTATTCTTCGTGTCGGGGATGCGCTCGCGGATCGCGTCCTCCATCTGGACCTTGTCCTGGTCCGCCATTACGACGATGGCCGCGCCGCCCTTGCGATTCTCGTTTGCGACCACCAACTCGGAGATGATGGTGAAGACCTGCGGCGTCCAGCCGAGGATGACGGTGTGGTCGTTCTCGAGCACGAGCGAGCGTCCCTTGCGAAGGCGGTCTATCTGCGCTTCGAGTCCGCTCGAAAGGACGCCGATGAGTGTGCTGACAATGAAGATGCCGCCGATGGTGACGAGCAACATGATAAGGCGGAAGCCCCAGCCCGCGTCGCCGCCCATTGTGCCCGCGTCGAGCGTGCGCATGAGACTCAGCCAGGCGGCCTCGAAGAAATTGGGCGTGTCCGCGCCTTCGGGCGCCAGCAAACGTCCGCCGATGGTGATGATCAAAGCGGCGACGGAGATGATTACGAGCGTGATGAGCGCCAGGCCGCCGATCAACGCGGACGTGCCGCGCGCCATCAGGTTGTCGAACCAATAACCGAAACGCTGACGAAAGGAATGTTTTTGTGGCATAGGATGCCTCCCGGAAAATTTTCACCGATTATAGCCTGTTTCCCCAAAACAGCCTGTTGACTCTCAAGAAGTTTTCGTCTATAGTGTTCAAAACCAGTATGAACCAAAAACCAACTTATTCCTACGACAAAGAAGCCGATGTTTTATATATCTCCTTTTCGCCCGGTGAAACACCGACGGCGGCGGTTGAGTTGAACGAAAACATTCTCCTGCGCTTCAACCGCGAGGAAAAGCGCGCCATCGGACTGACGCTCATGGATTTTTCCGTGTTGGTGCAGTTGACCAAACTTGGGCCGCGCAGTTTTCCGCTTACCGGCTTGAAGGAACTCGAACCCGAATGGCAGGAATATGTCATCGAGATCATTACCGCGCCTCCCGTCAATCAAATTCTAAAAATATCCAGTTATATGACTTCGTCAGTGGATGCGATGCCGATCACCTCCATCGAGAAACCGCCAATCCCGCTCGCGGTATGAGCAATAAAACGCCCCGTTGACTCACGGGGCGTTTTCGTCTATATTGCCTGGCAACGCTCAAAGGATACTCCTATGCCCGAACGACAGATCTATCTCCTCTCCCCCAAAGACCTCTCGCCCGAAACCATCGCGGTCGCGTTCGCCAAAACCTCGCGCTCGCCCGAGTCGTTCCGCGAGATTGCAGACGGACTCTCCGAGGAGAGTTCTGCCAAATTCCACGAGAAGTGGGTGGTGGGTTACGGCCACGCTTCAGTGGCCGAACATGCCATCCTGCACGTTGCCATTGAAAATGTCTCGCGCATCGCGATGGAGTCCATCGAGAGCAACCGCCTCGCCTCCTACACCGAAAAGTCCACGCGCTACCAGAAGTGGGGACCGGACGATTTCACCATCCCGCCTGAACTGGAGGGACATCCGCTCCGCGGCGAATTTGCGGACACCGTCCGCTTCCTCTTCTCGACCTATGCCGGGTCGCTCGGGCCCGCGCGGAATCTCATCCTCGAGCGGACTCCGCGCCGCCCGGACGAATCGGACGAGGCCTGGGATCGCCGCGTCCGCTCGCAATATGTGGACTCGTGCCGCTTCCTCCTGCCTGCCGCCGCGCTTGCCAACGCGGGCATGACCGCCAACGCGCGCGTGCTGGAGAACGCCGTCCGCAAGTTCCTCTCGCACCCGCTGGCTGAAGTCCGCGCCATCGGCGAACGCGTCAAGGAAGTGGCCAAGGGCGAAGTCCCAACGCTGGTCAAATACGCGGAAGCCGTTCCCTATTTGAAAGAAACCTGCGCCGAATTTGAAAATCGTAAACCTGTGCTGAGCGCAGTCGAAGCATCGTCAATCGAAAACCGTAAATCATCTGACTGGTGCCAACTCGTGGATTACGATCACGATGGCGAACAAAAAGTCCTCGCCGCGGCGTACTACCGTTTCGGCGAAATGACCTACGCGGACGCGTTCGCGCGCGTCAAGTCGCTCAAGAAAGCCGAGCGCGCACAACTGGCCGAGTCCCTGCTGGGACGGCTCACTCGTCACGATATCCCCCTGCGCGAGCTGGAATATTGCAATTACACCTTCGACCTCATCATGGATCAGGGCGCGTACGCCGAGTTCAAACGTCACCGCATGATGACGCAGACGCCGCAACTCCTATCCACGGGGCTGGGGTATGCCACCCCGCGCCTCATCGCGGAGGCAGGCTTCCAATCACAGTATGACGCGGCCATGCGGAAGGCCGCGCAGACCTACGAAAACCTCGCCGCCTGGAATCCGCACGTCGCGCAGTACGTTGTCCCCAACGGGTTCAACCGCCGTGTGCTGGCGCAATTCAACCTGCGGAGCGCGTACCACTTCTGCCAGTTGCGCGCCGCCGCCAACGCGCATTACTCCATCCGCAAGGTGGCCGAGCGCGTCGCTGTGGAAATCCAGCGCGTACATCCGTCACTCTCCGCGTTTATGACCCTGCCCGAAGAGACGTGGCAGGATGTGGACAAAAATCATTTTGTGTAGATCGGGGCTGAAATAGGAGTGTCATAAAGGCATGGAAAAAGAAATATTGTCTTGCCGACAGGACAATTAAATGGTAATATTGTCCCATGAACATGGTATTGGAAACACTTTTGCATGAATGGAAAGACAGGAAACTTCCCACCATCATTGGGAGAGATTTTCATTTAGACATATCGCCACAAAGGGGGACCAATAATGCGACGGTAATAACAGGATTCAGGCGGGTGGGAAAAACATATTTGCTGTATGAAACCATGCAAAAACTTCTGGAGACATACACCCGTGAGGATGTGGTTTATATCAACTTTGAAGATGAGCGCATTCTTACACTCACAACAAACCTGCTCACCGATCTCATTCCAGAAATACAGGCAATATATGGCAAAAAACCCAAATATCTGTTTTTAGACGAACTGCAACTCATTCCCAACTGGTCGAAATGGGTACGGCGAATCCTCGACAGCGAAACCATACAATTGTTTATCACCGGCTCCACTTCCAAAATGAGTAGCGCCGAACTGCCCACAGAACTTCGCGGGAGGGCATGGGAAGTACAGGTGCATCCGCTTACATTCACAGAGTTTCTGCGTTTTAAAGATACTGCCATTGATTTGGATACACTGGCCAGCGTAAAAGAGGAAGCCGCCCGTTTCCGTTTTCTTTTTGATGAATACCTGTTGTATGGAGCGTTACCTGCGGTGGTACTCACACAACCGGAGAAAAAGCAGGAACTTCTGCAAACCTATTTTAAAACTGTGGCGCAAAGAGATATTGCAGAGAGACACAGAATAGAAAACGACGCCGCATTGAGAACGCTTTTAAAATTACTGCTTAACTCAAGTTACATTACCATCTCCAAATTACATAACAGTTTGAAGAGCATGGGCATCCCAATTGGCAAGTCTACAGTGGATAATTACCTTTCCTATATTGAAACTTCATATTTCATGAACGAGCTTTTTATTTACAGCCCGGTGGTTATCAACCAACTGCAATACCCGCGAAAAATCTATTTTATAGATACCGGATTCATGACAGCCTTGTCCACTAAATTTTCAACAAACAAGGGGAGGCTGTTTGAAAACCTGGCGTATCACAAATTGGCGCGCAGGCACGAAACGATGTATTACTATAAAGACGATAAGGGTAACGAGGTTGACTTTGCAATCCTTGAAGACGGCAAAGTCGTTGCTTTGTACCAGGCATGTTTTGATATAAATGACGAGGCAACACGCGCCCGTGAAACACGCTCGTTGATAAAAGCAGGGACAACGCTGGACTGTTCCAGCCTGAATCTTTTGATTGTGGAAAAAACCGATACGCTCAAACTATCCGAGGGGATAAAAATTGTTACGGCGGCAGAATTTCTCTAATCCCATGCCCGGGATTTACAAATTCTTACTTGCACTGATCTCTTTGGCCTTTCTCGTCGCGTGCTGCCCAGTTCAACCTGCGGAGCGCGTACCACTTCTGCCAGTTGCGCGCCGCGGCCAACGCGCATTACTCCATCCGCAAGATCGCCGAGCGCGTGGCGGAGGAGATTCAGCGCGTCCATCCCGCGCTGTCCGCGTTTATGACCCTGCCCGAGGAGACCTGGCAGGATGTGAAAGGGAAGTATTTTGTGTAACTCCCTTTTATGATTCCTCGCTTCCATCGTGGAAGGCAATCTCGACCGCTTTGGCTTTGAGCCAGATATCTTGAAGTTGGGCGCGGCTGATTTCTTTCATGGTTTGATCGGGCATGGTTCCTCCAATTTGCTAAAAATCATCTTCCATCGCGAAGATTCTGTGGGGCGATATTCATATCGCCTTTTGGTTGCGGAATGAATTCCACGTTACGAGCAAACCAATTAAATTCTCTTTTGTCAACAAGCCTGCTTCCTTTTGCGCCGCAAGGAACGGGCGAACATCGCCCAGAACCTGTTCCCAGGAAACCGATTCGATTTGAGCGCGTACGATTTCACGCCAGTTATCAATGGCCAGGATTGAACCGGCCCATTGTGTTTGTGCCAGCGCATTGTTGAGCAAGACCAGGTTGGGGGCAGGCCAGTCCCTATCGCTCAGGTACCAAATCAAGTCGTATACATCGCGCCCTTTGAGATAGGGGCGTTGCAAAATGGCGTGAAGTTTACCGGCCAGCAAGGATGCCCGATCGTGATGTTGCAGGTTAAGCAGAACATGGCGGCGAACAAGGGTGGTGGACAGTCCAGCGCCGGCAGGCGGATGGGTATCCACTTCGAGTTTTACGGCCAGGGTTTCATCCCGATGAGGCGACAATTTCAATTCGTGAAGCAATCCTGAAAAACGGATAAAGGCGCTGTGAACCGTTTTTTGATCGTTGACCTTGAGCGTGATGTTGTACCCCTGCGCTTCCATATCTTTTCGGATGGATTGCAGGTACGCGCGAAAATTATATGAATGGTGGTTGCTTTCGAGGGCAAAATCCAGGTCTTCGGAATAGCGCGGCAAGGAATATAAAAACCGTAGGGCTGTGCCGCCATGAAATGCCAGCGCGGTCATCGCGCCCGCGCGTTGCAGGCTTTGCAGGATCAGGGCTTGCAAGTATTCACGCGCCAGGTTGCGAGCGTCCACGGGAGAGGCCGAAGACTGGATCAGCCTTGTTAAATATTCCTTCATGGCAGATCCTCGTACTCGGTCTTTTCCTGTCCCGCCAACCGCATAACTTGACGGGCAACCCGTTTCCACTTCGGTTTTTCAGCGCGCGCGGCAAATTCATCGAGACGCTGTAAATTCAAATGTTCCAGGTTTTGCAAGCGAAGTTGAGAAAGGTAATGAGGCGAATCCGAATTGGGCGTCAGGTGCGCCAAATCAAGCAGGGCTTTTTCAGGAGCGGCGACGAACGCGCTTTGTCCATGTGAAAGTTCAACGGATTGGTAACCAAAAAACAGGCGCGGGGCCAGATGTTGAAAAATAAATCCGCCGTCCCATTGCGAAGGGCGTGACGTGGTAACGCTAAGTGTGCGCGGCGCGTATTCTGGGATCAGCCCGTAATACGCCAGCGCCGATTGTCCGCTGACATACGAGCCAGGCATTAAAGCATTTGCGATCAGGAAGGGATGTGGCGCGACATTCTGGTAGGGTGGGACGAGAGCATATAGTCCGCGCCGCAATTGGCGGATTTTCCCAGCGCGTGACCAACGCGAGAGTTGGCGGCGAACATCATCGGGGTTTACGTTCCCTGCCAGGAGCAGTCCCGTTTCAAAAAATGGCTGGTCTCCAACAAGGGTGAGCAATTCCTCGAATTTCATGCGATTATTATGCCATAAACGGCAAGTTGGTGCAATGAAATCCTAACTGGTGATTACCCACAAATCGGGTTTGCCCGCAGTTGGACTGCGGGCGCGGGCGCAGGCGGCAGTCCAACTGCCGCCTGAACTTGTGGGTAATCACCAGAATCCTAAAACAAATTCGGCTGGCTGGGTTGCGACGGAAGACTCGCGGCCTTTTCCTTCAGCCACTCAGGCAACTTCACGGGTGGCTCCTTGAACGGATGCGGAAACGCCAGCGCGCCTTTTTGCAACAGCAACTTGTTCCCCTCCGGCATTTGTTCATGCTCCAACACAAAAACAGGAACCCAGCCATTTTTGAGCGTCTCCGTTGCGCCCGCCCAGGTTCCGCCTGTTTCCGCGTCGCTGGCGACCACGATGGCGTAATCTGCCAGCGTATAAATGAGGCGATTGCGCCCCATCGCCGCGCCGACGGAGAATCCCGCGTTCGGACTGTACGGCGTGACCAGGCATAAATCTCCCCTCTTCAACGCCTCTTTCCGACTTCTGACTGCCCTCGTTAAACTATCTGACAGCACGCCGACAGCTGTCCCGCGCGCCTCAAGCGCGGACTCCATGCTGAGGGTGTCCACGCCTTTCGCGCCGCCCGAATACAAGACCTGACCAGAGAGTCCGCAGGCGTTACCCACGAAGCGCGCGCACTCCTGCCCGGCTTCATCCAAATGACGCGAGCCGACCACCGCGATCCCAGGTTGTCCGAGCAAGGCCTTTTCGCCCGCGTAGAATAAAACGGCGGGCGCAGAATCTTTCAAGCGCTGGCGATATTTTTCGGGATAATCTGAGTCCGCGCGGGTGAGGGGATGAATGCCGAGGGATTCAAGACGGTTAAGCTCATGTTGCAAGTTGTTTGTGCGTTCTGCGAGTTGCATGATGCGTGTTGCGTGTTCCGTTGGGAGGTCAAGTTTGGTTTGTAAATCTGCTTGCGAAAGTTCTAATAAATCGGCGGGTCGAATGGATGCGGCCTGCATTTTTCGCACGAGCGGATTCCATTCGCGCAGGGTCATCGGCTTGGCGGAATCGTCATCCAATCCAAGTTGGGAGCATAAGAGAAGCAGGGCGAGAGAGTCGGGAGAAAGGTTCATGTTGCGTCCCACGGGGATGCTTCGCAATGTTTCGTGTCGCGTGTTCCGTGTTTACCTGTGTACCTGTGTACGTGTCTACTTGTTTTCGTGTTCCGTGTTTACCTGTCTACCTATCTTGCGCTACGCGTCGGAGTGAATGGTTCGCGTCAACGCCAGCACATTCACGCGCGCCGCGCCGTGCTTGAGAAGCAGTCGCGTGATTTCATCGAGCGTCGCGCCAGAGTCGAATAGGTCATCAACGAGAAGAACCTTCCTGCCTTTGACTTCGCCGCGCAGGGAAAACGCTCCCGCGACATTGGCGCGTTTTTGCGCGAGGGTCTTCATCTCTTTTTGCGGCTGTGTCTGGCGAGTCTTTGCGACCAGTGTTTGCATCGGCATCTTGATTTTACCCGCCAACGCCTCGCAAAACGCGTGGACAGGATTCACCTTTCGCTCTGTCGTAGATGGGACAGGGATGATGATCTCGGCCTGGTTCGTTTCAGGATGCGCCTGGAACAGATCAAGCGTTTGCTGGATCAACGCGGGCAAAACCGTTGTATCCGATTCGTATTTCAAACGATAGGTGAGATCGCCGACGCCGCTGCGACTCCAATCGCCTCCCGAAATGCGGCTGTGAAATCCCAACGCCCAGCCGGTTTGCCACGAACCAACGAGAGGGCGAGGGTGAGGTTTGGCGAGGAAGGAATCGATGTCATCGTGTTGCGTGGTGCGTATTGCGTAATTTTTTTGTTGCGCGACGATGACACAACGGATCATGCCATAATCTATTGCATCTGGCAAAAGCATTTTTATAGGTGTGGTGGAATTGACCGCACCCACTTTTTTGATCGCGTCTTCGATCTGCGTTTGCGTTTCAGGCGAAATTACTTGCGATAATTCAAGCACGCCGCGTTCAATCAACTGCGCACAATGACCATAAATTGTCCCAATTGCCAATCCGCGTTCACGCGCGATTTGTTCGGGTTTCAATCCCTCGGTAAAAAGTTTGGCGGTATATTCCACCGTCCCGCCCGCTTCAAGTTTTTCTTTTGCGCGCCTGATCTCCGTCGCGCCCAGAGACTTCGGCAGGTTCAGCGCAATCGTCTCTTTTTGTTTGATGGCATTCTCGCCGCGCGGCGTCAGGCTCAAAATCGGATACTCGCCGCCGATCATCTTGATATACCCCATCTCGATCAACTGCCCGATCATCGCCTCAATGTCGTTTTGTTTGACGACCGCCAGCCTGCCGTAATACACATTTTTGTCGTGATGAAATTTCAGAATATCCTGCGCCTTCGAGCCGTGCAAGATCTGCGCCAGTTTTTCGCGCCCGACCTTGATGTGGACCCGGCGGATGCAATCCAGGATGACGAGCGCGGCGCGCTCCCCGTGCGACATCTCGCTCGCTTCTTTGCCTGACCTCGGGCCGGCTTCCGCGCTTCGACAGTTATCGCAGCAATCGGCCGCTTCCGCCTCCCCCGCGTCCCCAAAGTGGTCGAGGATGATTTTGCGCCTGCACAAATTGGACTCCGCGTAATGGACGATCCCATCCAGTTGCGTCTGGCGATGCTTGAGATGTTCCCTGCTGTGAACGGCGGCTTTTTCGATTTCACCTTGATCCCACTCGCCGCGTCGAAACAACATGCGGATGCCTTCGTCTCCAAGATGTTCGAGTGTCCCTGCGCGTTCCAACTCGGATAGTCCCACCTTGATTTGAACGGGATGCAAGCCTGTGACGCGCGAGAGTTCGTCCAATGTGACCCACAATTGTTCGCGAGCAGTTGTACTGCGAGCAGGATGCAGTCCAACTGCATCTCCAACAAATCTATGGATGGCGCGCAGATCGTTCGCGGCGACGACGCTGTTGGCGATGAAGAATTCGTGCAAAGCGCGGTCTTGCGGATCGTACAGCAGAGTCGCCCTGGCGGGTTGACCATCGCGGCCCGCGCGACCCGCCTCCTGGTAATATGCTTCGAGCGAACCTGGCAGGGAATAATGAATCACCTGGCGCACGTCGGCGCGGTCAATGCCCATGCCAAAAGCGTTGGTCGCGGCGATGACGTTTAATTTGCCGGAGATGAAATCGTTTTGGATGCGCGTCCGCTCTTCAGGGAGCAGTCCCGCGTGATAAAACTCGGCAGGGACGCGGAGGACCTCGCGCGCGAACTCGGTCACTTCCTCGGCGTCGCGGCGCGTGCCCGTGTAGATGATAGCCGCGCCTTGTTGGGCGTGGGTCTCGCGCCCACCCGAAAGGGGAGATAAAAGCTCGTTTAACGCGCGCAACTTCGAGGGGAATCCCGAAGCGTACTTCACGTCCAGAGTCAGGTTCGGGCGGTTGAATCCCGTCACGATGCGCGTCGAGTCGCCCAATCCAAGCAGTCGAATAATATCCTTTTGGACTTGCGGCGTGGCGGTGGCGGTCAGCGCGGCGGTGAGCGGATTCCCCAACGCGGCGCGGGCTTGCGCGATGCGCAGATAGTCGGGACGAAAATCGTGACCCCACTCGGAGATGCAGTGCGCCTCGTCCACCGCGAGCAGGCTGATGGTTTGTGTTTTGAGCGCATTCAAAAACTGGACGCTTCGCAATCGTTCGGGCGCGATATACACGAGACGATATTTATTTTGCGAAAGGTTTTGCAATCGCAGGTTTTGCTCGGACGTTGGAAGCGCGCTGTTGATATAAGTGGCGGGAATATTGCGGCAGGCGAGGCTGTCCACCTGGTCTTTCATCAACGCAATCAGCGGCGAGATGACGAGCGTGACCGGGGCGGGCGCAAGACCCGCGCCCAACATAATCGCGGCCAGTTGAAAGATGAGCGACTTGCCCGCGCCCGTCGGCATGACCGCCAGGGTGTGATGATGATTCAGCAGACTCTGAATCGCATCTTCCTGTCCGGGGCGGAAGGAGGAAAAGCCGAAGTGATCGTGGAGGGCGGAGGAGAGACTGGCGGACATTGACTTTCCTTCCCATCGAAAGGAACGCGCCGGAGGGCTTTGGGTGAATGCCAACATTTTACCCCATCCTCAACTTCAGCCTCTGGTGATTACCCGCAAGTTCAGGTGGCAGTTGGACTGCCGCCTGCTCCCGCAGTCCAACTGCGGGAGGAACAAACTTGTGGGTAAACACCGAGCAACCTATCTTGCAACGCCTCCGCCAAATCACGGACTGGATTGTGTCACTCCCCGCTAAAAAGGTTATTGGCTCATCTGGAAAGAATGTACAAAGTGACAGTCACTTTGCCGCACAAATTCTACACACGAGTCAAAGGCTATTCATTTGGGTGTGTTTCCCTGGCCTAGCCCGCCAGGGCAGGCAACTGAAAGGCGCAGTTACTTCGCAAATGAGTTGAGAGAAAGCCGTGTTGCGTATTTCGTGCCTGTTTTGAGCGTAGTCGAAGGGTTCCGTTTTGAAGGTTTACGCTACACGCTACACGCTGCAAGGCTTCAACTGCTATGAAACACACCCTATTTATCTTCCCGATTGCCAAACCTGTACCCGTATCCGCGTTCGTTATGAATGTATTGCGGGTTTTCAGGATCGCGTTCCACTTTCTGGCGCAGATGCCAGATGTAGCGGCGCACAAAGCCGACTTCGTTGGCGTATTGCGGACCCCAAACCTGGCGCGCCAGATCTTCGCTGGAGAGGACTTCTCCCTGGCGGCGCATCAGCGCGGTGAGCAGGTTGAATTCGGTGGGCGTCAGGTTGACGGTTTCGCCGCCGCGTGTGACGCGCCGCGAGGGAATGTCCACTGCGAGATCGCCCGCGCTGAGATGCTCGCCGCCGGGCGTTTCGCCTTTGCGCGCCAGCACGGCTTTGACGCGCGCCGCCAGTTGCGCGAAGGAGAACGGCTTGGTGACGTAATCGTCCGCGCCATTCGAGAAGCCGCGCAGGACGTCGCTCTCATCGTCGCGGGCGGTCAGCATGATGACCGGCGCCTCGCTCATTTCGCGGATGCGCTTGAGCGTTTCCCAGCCGTCCATTTGCGGCATGGTGACGTCCAATACGATCAAATCCGGTTTATGTTCGAACATTTCGCGCAGGCCGATTTTTCCGTTGGCGGCATTACGGGTGGCATAGCCCTGTCCGCGCAGAAACTCGCACAGCAAGCCGCTCAAGTTTGGGTCGTCGTCAACGATCAGGATTTCAGGCATTTTCAACCTCGTCGGGAACATCGGCAGCGACCGGCATGGTAACGGTAAAGGCGGAACCGGGCGCGTTGCGATCCGGCCACAGCGGGGAGCGCAGGGTCAACGCGCCGCTTTGCGCTTCGGTCAGTTTTTTGGCAAAGTACAATCCCAATCCCCAGCCGGGTGGGGCGCTTTCGCCGCTATGTCCGCGCTGGAAGCGCTCGAAGATTTTCGCCTGCATTTCGGGGGGGATGCCCGCTCCATGATCGGCGACATCAACGCTGACATTCCCGTCGCTGACCTGCGCACTGATCTCGATCGGTTTTTCGGCAGGCGAGTATTTATCGGCGTTGAGCAGCAGGTTGCGGAGGATTTGTTCGTAATGAACTTCGTCCGCCCAGACGGGGGGAATCTCGGATGGCAGAGTCCACTTGACTTCGCGGCGCGTTCCGAGGATCACTTCCACGGAGCGGTGAAGGATCGGGGCAACGGCCACCGGCCCCGGGTTGAGGGTGAGGCGTCCGGCTTCCAAACGGGAGACATCCAGGATGGTTTGCACAAACTGGGTCAGGCGCGCGCTTTCATCCATCATGGCTTCGAGCGTGCGGCGCGAGGCGGGCGGGAGCGTATCGGCAGATTGCAGCGCCACTTCCAGTCCGCCGTTGAGGGCGGTCAGCGGGGCGCGCAGTTCGTGGCTGACCAGCGAGACGAATTCGGATTTCATCTCATCCATCTGTTGCAGTTGCCGGTTGGCTTGATCCAGTTCAGCGTTGCGTCTTTCGAGCGCGGCCGTGCGCTCCGCCACTTTGATTTCCAACCCGCGATTCAAAACGTGGATTTCCTCAATGGCCCGTTTTTCCGCGTCGACGAGTTCGCGCATCCAGGCGATGATGAAGCCCACGATAACGGGGCCCATCAAGCCGAAGATGATGGTTTCGCTGATGAAGGCCAGGTCTAAGCGCAAGCCGTCTTCGAAACTGTGTTCGATGAACTCAAAGACAAAGGCTGTGATGCCCAGGAACAGCGGAACTGCCCATTGCAACAGACTGAGGTCGAGAAAGCGGCCTTTGTACGGGTTTGGTTTCATTGAATAAATTATAGCCCTTTTGTTCCAGTAGATTTAAACGAGGACACAATTGAGACAAAGCGGGACAGTTTTTGGACGGATATGAGTGGTATCTTAAGGCAGATTAATCCCAGATGTGTCTGGGCGCTAATCTCAAATTTCACAAGGAGAATATTCTATGAACAAACGCGTTTTCTCTCTTCTGCTCATCATCGTAGGCGTGGCGCTCGTGCTGGTAGCCTGCGGTGGCAAAGCAACCGAAGCGCCGACTGCGGCGCCGACCAAAGCGCCCACTAGCGCGCCCGTCGTCACCGAAGCGCCGACTGCCATGCCCGAACTGAGCGGCGACCCAATTCGCGGCGGCTTACTCTACGACAACTGGATCAAAACCCTCGGCGTGGATACTCCCGAAGGCAACCAGCCTCTCTGGGCCACCCAGACCACCAACACCCGCTCTGGCAAGGATACCTGGCGTTGTAAGGAATGTCATGGTTGGGACTATCTTGGCCTGGAAGGCGTTTACAGCAAAGGCTCGCATGCGACCGGCTTCGTGGGCGTTTCCCAGGTTGCTGGCACGGATGCCAACGAAATTCTGGCGGCTCTCAAAGGCGGCACCAATCCCGACCACGATTTCTCGGCGGTCATGGACGATCAGTCCCTTACCGACCTGGCCCTGTTCTTGAGCGGCTACCAGTTCGACTCCCCGGCCTTCATCGGCGCGGATAAGAAAGCCACCAGCGGCGACGCCGCCAATGGGCAGACCATCTACGAAGAAAACTGTATTGACTGCCACGGCCCCGAAGGCTTGAGCATAAACTTCGGCGACGATGCCGCCCCCGAATACTATGGCACGATTGCCAGCGACAACCCGTGGGAATTTGTCCACAAGGCCCGTTTCGGCCAGCCAGGCGCGGAAGATATGCCTTCCATGGTGGATGTTGGACTGGACGACGCCGAATACGCCGACCTGCTGGCTTTTGCCCAGACCCTGCCCACCTCCAGCCCTGTAGAAGGCGCTCACCTGTACGACAACTGGATCAAAGCCACCGGCGCGGACGCTCCTGAGGGCGACCAACCTCTGTGGGCGACCCAGATCACCAACACCCGCACGGGCAAAGACACCTGGCGCTGCAAAGAATGCCACGGCTGGGATTACCTCGGCAAGGATGGCCGCTACGGCTCCGGCTCGCATAAGACTGGCTTCCCCGGCATCTTCGCCGCCAAAGACAAGAGCGCTGAAGAACTGCTCGCCGCCCTCAAAGGCGCCGACCACGACTTCTCGACCGTCTTGAACGAAGACCAACTGAACAGACTGGTGGCTTTCATGCAACAACTGCAAGACCTGAAGCCCTACATCAACGACGACAAAACCGTCAACGGCGACGCCGAACATGGCAAGATTCTCTACAACGGCACCTGTGCCTCCTGCCACGGCGAAGACGGCAAAACCCTGAACTTCGGTGATGAAGCCGCGCCCGAGTACGTGGGCACCCTTGCCGCCGATAACCCGTGGGAAGGTTTCAACAAGATTGCCTACGGTCAACCCGGCGCGCCCATGCCCGCTGGCATCAACCTGGGCTGGTCTTGGCAGGATATCGTTGACATCCTGGCTTACATCCAGACCCTGCCAGTCAAATAATTTGCACTGCCGAAGGTACCAACTTCCAGGGGACGCAAGTCCCCTGGAAGTTCTTATTGGAAGGTAGCGCAAGATAATATCTTGCGTTACAAAAAGGATGTGCTGATGAAACAAAAAACCTGGTTTATTCATTCCTTGCAATTATTGGCAATCGCTGGCATTGCCATTTTTATTTTTCTGGTTATTGCTTCCTGGTCGAATCCGGTCCACGCCTTGCCGGAATACGCCGAACGCACCGGCGAATCCTGCGCCACCTGCCACGTCAACCCGGGCGGCGGCGGGCCGCGCACCTTGCGCGGCGCGTTGTGGGCCGCCAAAGGCAAGCCGGATGCGGTTCCGTCCCTGCCCGGCGTTTTGCTGGCGCCCGGCGTGAGCGATGGCGCGGAACTATATCAAATCGCCTGCGCTGCCTGCCATGGGGCGAACGGCGAAGGACTGTTCGGACGCGAACTGGTCAACACCGGCTTGAAAAACAGCAAGATCCGCTCCAATATTTTGAGGGGACGCCTGCAAAGCGGCATGCCTGCGTTTGACGGCATGTTCACCGATTCGCAACTCCAGGCGTTGGTAGACTACGTTGTTTCGCTGGCGAATGGCACCGCTGAAATTCCCCCGGCGGAATATCCGCTGGAGTCCCCGGCGTTCAATTGCTCGGCGCAATCCCCCTCTTCTGCCTGTGGAGGCAATTAATGTCCAGCAATATTTCCCGACGTGATTTCCTGAAAATAGGCGCGGCCGCGGCCGGTTCTGCCGCCGCGCTGGGGGCGTTGAAAAACGTCCTGTCGGCGCAGGCCGCGCCCGAAGCAGCCACGAGCGTGCAGACCGCCGCGGAGCAAAAAGTGGTCGCATCCACCTGTCACCTGTGTTCGGCGGGCTGCGGCATCCTCGTCCGCGTGGCGGATGGGAAAGCGGTCAAACTCGAAGGCAATCCGATGCACCCGGTCAATCAGGGAGCGCTTTGCCCGAAGGGACAGGCCGCCCCCGAACTGCTCTACAACCCCGACCGTTTGACCGGCCCGCTGAAGCGCGACCGCGCGACGGGGGAGACCTCTCCCATCCAATGGGAGGAAGCGATTCAACTGGTGGCGCAGAAACTAAACGACTTGCGGAAAGCCGGTCATCCCGAACAGGCCATTCTTATGCACGGCGATACACGCGGACAAATGCGCTCCTTCCTGACGCGCTTCATGCAAGCGGTCGGCTCGCCCAACATTGTCTCGCACGAAAGCCTGAATGTGGCCGCCGCCAAAATGGGCATGTACCTGACCCAGGGCATATACGATCTGCCCGCTTACGATATTGAAAAAACGAATTACATCCTGTCCTTCGGCGCCAACTTCCTGGAGGCAGGCTCCAATCCGCAGCGCACCATTTCCGGCTATACCTATCTGCGGCGCGGACGCGCCACGCGCGGCAAAGTGGTTGTGATCGATCCGCGCCAGGGCATTCACGGCGCAAAAGCCGATGAGTGGATTCCGATCAAGCCCGGCACCGACGCGGCGCTTGCGCTCGGCATGGCAAACGTCATCATCAAATCAGGCCTGGTGGACGCCGACTTCGTCAAGAATTATTCTTTTGGCTTCGATGACATCGGAAAATCCAAAGGCTTCATGAATTTCGTGCTGGAAAATTATGATCCGGCTAAGGTTGAACAGATCACAGGCGTGCCAGCTACGACGATTGCGCGGCTGGCAGGCGAATTCGCCAGCAACAAACCTGCGCTGGCGCTCCTGCCCGGCAAGGGCGGATTGCTCAACGGCGGCTTCGGCGGCGTATACGCGGCCATGGCCGTTCACATTTTGAACGCGCTGGTGGGAAGCATCGAGAAGCCCGGCGGCGTGATGACCCAGCGAACCATGCCTTGCGCCGAATGGCCTGCATTATCAAATGACTCTGTTGCCAGCAAAGGCTTGAAAACCGAACGGCTCGATGGCGCCGGCACAAAATTCCCGCTCGGACGTAACGCCTACCAGGCCGTCGCTGACCAGATTTTGGCGGGCGTGCCGGTCGAGGCTTTGTTCCTGTACGACGCCAATCCCGTTTTTGAAACGCCCGGCGGAAAACGCTTCGCGGAGGCCTTCAAGCAGGTTCCGTTTGTCGTTTCTTTCTCTTCCTTCATGGACGAGAGCGCGGAACTCGCCGATTTGATTTTGCCCGAACCGACCTTCCTGGAACGCTGGGGTGACGATCATATCGAGGGACTCGGCTATCCCGGTGTTTCGCTTTACCAACCTGTCATCGAGCCGCTGTACGACACGATGAACACCGGCGACTTCATCCTGAAAGTGGCGGAAGCGATGGGCGGTTCGATTGCCAAAGCCTTCGCCTGGAAATCCTACGAGGAAGTTCTGCAATTCCGCTTGAAAGACGTCGGCGCGGATTGGGAGACGTTCAAGGAATTGGGCGTGTGGTTCAACCCCGGTTATCGCTTCGCCAAACGCGGCAGTCCGACCTGGCTGAGTGAAGTGGTCGGCGCGGAACGCTTGAATACGCCGCGCGACGGTTACTTCGACCTGTACAGCCGCGAACTGAATTGCTTCCTCGGCAAGATGAAAAAAGATGAACTCGCCGCGCTCGGAATTACGATG
>Ga0210049_1001205_pt1 | contig 23936 bp, 29 predicted proteins | sample CryGeyCG2014_300_2_FD_183964 | JGI IMG/M metagenome (GOLD analysis project Ga0210049, IMG submission 183964) | Groundwater microbial communities from aquifer - Crystal Geyser CG06_land_8/20/14_3.00 (SPAdes) (version 2) | ecosystem: Environmental > Aquatic > Deep subsurface > Groundwater | place... | reverse complement strand
TTTAATAATTGGGTGATTTTCCGGGCCAGAGCAGGGTGGGAGCGGCCACTAATGACTTTAATCTTCTCCATCTCATTTCTTAGTATAATCCATGAAAAATTTTTTTCAATCATCTAAAATCTGACTGTGGGTTGCTAATTTTATTAATTAAAATGCTATAATAAATTAATGCCCGAAAGGGTTTTTTTAATTAAAAATATGACATCAGTAGAGATACAAAAAGGAGAAGGAAAACATCCAGAGTTTCTAAAAGGAAAAGAAAAGCTTGAGGAACTCCATAAAAAATTAATTGAAAGAGCGATATCAGTCATTAAACCCGCCAGTATCCTCAATGGAATTAACAAGGAATTTTTAAAAAGCAAGGGTGAAGTGATTAAACAATCTCTTCCATGCCTGAAAATTTTTGATCTTGATTGGACTGACTGCTACGTTGAACTGTCAGGTTATCACCTCCGTCACCAAATTACAATTGCCTTTTGCTCTTTTCTAGTTGGACCCAATCAAGTTATTAAGAATGTCAACCAATTACTTTATGATGATACCCCTAAAGGTGCTGTTTATCCTGGTTTTGCTGTTCTTGGCGGGCCTGAAGCAAAAGCAATCAGAAATGATTGGGGGGATATTGCAGGGGTTAAAAATATTTCTTCCCTTAATCCTGATACCTCGACTGTCTTCGGAATACCAATTCGTCTTAGAGAAATCAACAAGGCAAATCTTATTAAAGGCAGAGAACTATCACTTAAAGAAGCCCTAAGAAAAGCATTAATTAATTCCGCCTTGAAAGAATAATTAGGGGTTAAAAATTAAAAGATGTCTTTTGGGCTTAAATATGGTAAAATGGTTTGAATGAGTGAAATCAATTGGACGAAGGTCTGGATGGCGTTTGAGAAAGAGATGCGACTCAAGTTAAAAAATCTGCCGGACCCTACGGAAGTCAAAGGAAATCTAAAACCGCTGCAAAAGCTTATCTCTCAGACCTTACCGGAAACTACCTCGGCCCAAACATTTAAAACCTTAATTGACCTGCTTCTTAAAGAAAAGGCGATTAATTTGCCGGCTTTAAAAAAGAGATATTTAAATCCCGAGCTGAAAAAAGAAAAAGAACTTTTAGAGAAAAAGGAAAAAGAGTTTGAAATGCTTAAAAAATCAGCCCAAGTCTGGATTGGCGGCAACTTTTCCGAAGAGAAGTTAAAAGAATTATGGGAAAAACACCAATCTTGGCTGCCGCGCTGCTCTTATCCTTATAAAGACAACCGCAAAACTCCTTTACAAAAAATCGCGGCTGAGACTCTGGCTCGATTTAAACTCATTAATAAAATCTAGGGATGAAAAAATCATTCACCGTTATTTTGTCAAAAACAACGACAGTTATTTTTGACTTTGACGGGGTGATTGGCGATACTTTTTCTCATAACAGAGATATTGCCTGTCTGCTTTATGAAGAATTTCGGCATGAGAAACCGCGCCAAAAGATGATTGAGAAACTGATAGGCAAGGGGGTTAGAACGGTGATTAAAGAATTAAATGTCCCTCTAACCAAAATCCCATACTTTGAAAAAAGATTCCGGCAAGAACTGGCTTTAAGAATTGACAAGGTAAAAATCTTTAAAGGCATGAAAGCCGTTTTGAAACAAATCAAAAAGGCAGGCTATCCTTTAGGAATTTTATCTTCCAATTCTCAAAAAAATCTTCATTATATTTTTCAAAAAAATCAAATCGACTTTTTCGATTTCATCTATTCCGATTCAAGTTTTTTCGGCAAGGGTAAAGTTTTAAGAAAATTATTAAAAAAACTTCATCTCAAGCCAGCTCAAATCATTTATATCGGTGATGAAGAAAGAGACATTCAGGCCAGCCAGCAAAACAAAGTCAAGATTATTACTGTTGGCTGGGGTTATGACAATGAAAAAGTACTCAAAAAAGAAAAACCTGATTTTTTTGCCAAGGAGCCAAAAGACCTGCTTAAAATCTTGAAAAAACTTTGCTAGAATAGAAAAGGTAATCAATTTAAGGAAGGGGGTGAAAAAATGCCAAAGAAGAAAAAAACAACCAGAAGAAAAGTTAAAAAAATAGTTAAAAAAGATGTTAAAAGTATAGGGCTTTTAATTATGGCTCTGGTTCTGGTGGTTCTCGCTGCTCTTTTTGTGGCCCATTTGGGCCAAGGCAAAACCAGCAGCTCGCAAACAGCTAATCAATCTGGTTCAGTGATTGTTGTCCCCAAAGGCGTTCTTCAATGTTCAAAGAGTTTCTATGAGAAAACCGGCGGTGTTTACAAAGTTGACGCGACAAAATACCCTCAAGAAGATATTTGCCAATATTACAAAACCATTAAAGGAGATGTCGAAAAAACTCACAATCTCCAATACAACAACGAAATTGTGGCTTGTCGTTTTTTCAAAGAAAACGGGGAGACGATGATTGGGGAGACCAAATATATCCATTTAGGCTATGAGAAAAAACCCTGTTATCAAGGGATGTATCAAAAACCCTAAAGAATTTGACTTTTAGCTTATAGTATGCTAGAATTCCCTTAGATCCTAAGGTAAAGGTTAAATCCAATACTTTAGGATTTTTTAATGGGAAAAAATCTGTTCATTCTTGCTGCCTTAATGACAGCTTCATTTATACCCAAACCTGTTCAAGCTCAAGAAGAAAAACTGATCATGGCGGGGGTTTCTGGTGTTCTTAAAACCGAACCGATTCAGCTTGACAACCGGCTGGAGAAATTAACGGCCTTTCTGGAGAAATATGATTCGCCTTTAGTCCCTTATGCCGAAACTTTTGTCTTCATGGCTGATAAATATCAGATTGACTGGAAACTGTTGCCGGCGATTACCGGAGTGGAATCAACCTTCGGCAAGCAGATTCCTTTTAATTCCTATAATGCCTATGGCTGGAACAACGGCAACTACCGCTTCCAATCATGGGAAGATTCTATTGAAATCGTCTCTAAAGCCTTAAAAGAGAAATATTACAACCGTGGTTTGGATAATCCTTATAAAATCGGTCGTGTTTACGCTCCGCCTTCGCCTTTTTGGGGCAACAGAGTTAATAATTTCATGAAGATGATTGAACCCATCTCAATTAACAGCCCTTTGTCTGCCTTAACTTTGACTATCTAAAAGGGGCGGTTTATACTTAATATTAAGGAATCATAGGAAGATTACATGATTAATACTCAAAACACGAAGACGGTTTTTGAAAGTACAGAAGAAAAACCTAATGAAGAAAATCCTGATAACTTGGGGGTTTTCTCTGAAGCGGCCGAGAAACTTTTCAAAGACTACCAGGATTATGTTCACAGCCTCCAGCCGAAAGGGGAGGTAACCTACATCCATGTTGATGAAATTGCCTCCAGGGTCGCGGTTTTCTATGAAAATCTCTTAAGGGTTATTAACTGGAAAGAAGAACAGCTGGTCAGAAGAACGGCCATTGAAAGAAAACTGAAGCGACGCCTGATTACCGAAATCTCCGGCCTCAGCGTTGTCGCCAATCTTAAAGCGGACAGAATTGCCGAAGCTTTGATTTTGGAATCAATTCGTGGCGGTCATTTACCTAACAATCAAATTCCTCAGACTAGAATCAAGGACGTTCAAAATATTTTAGAAAAATACATTTATATTCTGAAAAATATCTCTGTAGCCCAAGATCGAGGTTCTTCAGATGTCAAATTAAAAGTTCAATTTTACAATTGGCTTTTGGAGATTGCTGCCTGTGAAATTGAAGAAACCTTAGCTCCACCTTATAGAGAAAATGCCCTTATTAATTCCATGGCCCAGATTATGGAAGAAAGAATCCGTATCAAACCGGAAGGCAGTATTCCTGAAGCGGAAAAAAGAATTCAAATTTATATTGCTGTTCACCGAACTCTGTTTCATTTGGATGCCCCCATTATCAGCTATCGTCTTTTGAAATGGCAGCATCCTGACTGGGTTAATATGCCAGCTTCTCTTTACTCACAAGCGGCCCAAAACATTTTTAAACTCCGCCAGGAAGTTGAGGCTCAACTTAATTACCAATGGTCAAACGAGTTTTTTAAGATCGGTGAGAAATACAATACCGTGTGGTTGATTTTAGGTGATATTCTTGATCAATTCAAAAAAAAGCCTTTAGAAATTAGCCATAAATTAGCTGACAAAGAAGCTCTCAATCAAATGATTACCGAGGTCTATAACGCCAGATACAAAACCTTAAAATCAAGACTTCTGCGCATGAGCCTTTACTCTGCTTTGTCAGTGATGATCGCCAATCTCGTCTCCTTATTTATTGTTGAGGTACCGGTGGCCAAAATTCTTTACGGCGGTATTAAACCCTGGGCGATGGTGGCTGACGTGGTGGTGCCAACTTTAATTATGGTCGGTTTAGTTTCCGCCTATAGGTTACCTTCAAAAACTAACATCGACAAGGTCATCGAAGAAATCCAAAATATTATTTATCACCAAGAAGGAGAGGAAATTTACGAGATTAGGATCAAACACGGCCGGCGGTTAATCACCACCATTTTTATTATTCTCCTTTATCTTTTAGGCTTGATTATCACCGTGGGCGGAATTATCTGGATTCTTCATGCTATTAAGTTGCCACCGACCTCGGTGGCTGTCAACACTCTTTTGGCCGCGGTGATGATTTTCGGGGCGATGGTTGTCAGGCAAAGGGCCAAAGAGCTGGCGGTTGAAGACCGAACAACCTTCTTAGAGTTTTTTGTTGATTTTCTCTCCATTCCAGTCGGTAAAATAGGCCAGTGGCTGGCCACCAAATGGAAAAAATACAATATCGTCAGTGTCTTTTTTACGACTTTAATCGATATGCCTTTCTTTGCTTTCATCAACTTCATTGAAAACTGGAGCTCTTTCCTAAAGGAAAGAAAATCAGAAATCCACTAAAAATTTAATTTTCCCTTTAAATTTGGTAAAATAATCACTAAAGAAGCCGGGGTGGCGGAACTGGCATACGCGTACGGTTTAGAACCGTATGGAGAAATCCTTGGAGGTTCGAGCCCTCTCTCCGGCACTAATTCTTCTTGACAAAGCTTTCTCTAAAACCATAAACTGATAAATAAAGAAAGGGGGTGAAGAAATTTTATGGGGACTACCCTAACCGTCATCATTATTGCCGTGGTCGTCATTGCCTTAATTTGGTATTACGCCAAAAAGAAAAAATAAAACATTTTTGCTATAATTAAGTTTATTCATGAAAATCGTCTCCTTTATCAAAAGACATAAGGTTCTTACCGCCATTATTCTGGCGATTTTTATTATCGCCGTTGGCTGGCCAACCACTAAAAAAGTCACCGCTAAACCGGAACAAAACTACGAAACCGCTAAAGTCCAAAAAGAAGACTTGACTGATACTGTTTCCGCTTCCGGCACGGTTCAGGCTGAAAACCAAGTTGATTTAAAATTTCAAACTTCCGGTCTTTTGACTTGGGTTGGCGTCAAAGAAGGGGACCAAGTGAAAAAATGGCAAGCCATTGCCTCTTTAGATAAAAGAGAGTTAGAAAAAAATCTTTTAAAAACTTTACGTGATTATAATAAAAAGCGCTGGGATTTTGAAGAAATCAACAGGGTCACCTACAAAGACCAGATTGTCACTGACACTCTTAAAAGAATTTTGGAAAAAAATCAATTTGATTTAGACAAGGCGGTAGCTGATGTGGAAATTAAAGATTTGGCGATTAAATTAGCCACCATCAGTTCGCCCATTGAGGGCATTGTCACTCACATTGATACACCGGTCGCCGGGATTAACATCACTCCGGCTACGGCCGTTTTTAGCATTGCCAATCCGGACAAAATGAAATTCGTGGCCAATGTTGATGAGGCTGACATCGGTAAAGTTAAAGTCGGACAAAAAATTACTTTGATCTTAGATGCTTATCCCGAACAAGAAATTGAAGGCGAGGTAGGACAGGTTGCTTTTGCTTCAGTGGCCACCAAAGGCGGCGGCACCGCTTATCCGATTGATATTTATCTGCCGGAAAACAAGGATTTACAATTTAAGGTCGGCATGAACGGCGATTTGGAAATTATTATTTCCGGGGTGGAAGATGTTTTAACTATCCCCAGTGAAGCCATTACAGAAAAGGACGACAAAAAGTTCGTCCGTGTTATCGAAGGACGGCAAATCAAAGAAGTAGAAGTCCAAACCGGTTTGACCACTGAGACTAAAACCCAAATCACCAAGGGTTTGACTGAAGGCGAAACTATCATTGTCCGCGCCAAAACCAAATAAGATGCCTATTTTAGAACTCCAAAATGTCAACAAAGCCTACCAGCTTGATTCCCAAAACCTACAGGTTTTAAAAAATATTAATCTTAAAATTAAAAAAGGTGAATTTATCGCCATTATGGGACCTTCCGGTTCAGGCAAGTCAACTTTAATGCACATCATTGGTTGCTTGGATACCGCCTCTTCCGGCAAGGTTATTTTTGAAAAGCAAGATGTTTCCCAACTTTCCGAAGCGGAACTGGCCCAAATCCGCAACCAAAAAGTCGGCTTTGTTTTTCAAAGTTTCAATTTAATCCCCAGAACCACGGCCTTGGCTAATGTGGAATTGCCTTTAATTTACAAGGGTCTGGATATTAAAGAGAGAAAAAAACAAGCTCAGGAAGTTTTGGAAAAGTTCGGTCTCGGTTCAAGAATCTATCACTTTCCTAATCAACTTTCCGGCGGTGAACAGCAAAGAGTCGCCATCGCCCGGGCCTTGGTTACTCAACCGCTGATTATTCTCGCTGATGAGCCAACCGGCAATTTAGATTCTAAAACCGGTGCGGAGATTATTAAAATTTTTGAGTATTTAAACAAGGCCGGCAACACGGTTATTTTAGTCACCCACGAAAAAGATATTGCTGAACACGCCAAAAAAATTATTAAACTCCATGATGGACAAATTATTGGAAACATTTAAATTAGCGATTATTACTTTGCGGGCCAATAAATTAAGGTCTCTGTTAACGATGTTGGGGATTATCATCGGTGTTTCTTCAGTCATTCTTCTAATTTCCATCGGTTCCGGCTTAAAAATTTATATTACCGGCCAATTGCAAGGGTTGGGTTCAAATTCCCTCTATGTCATGCCCGGCAATCTTGAACTCCAACCTGGTGGCGGCGGGTCAGGCGGCACGCCCGGAGCCGGAACAGGCATTTTAAAATTCACCTTGAATCATTATCACGAGCTAACACAAAAGGGAACCACTTTGCAGGCGGTTATGGGTTATTCTGAAAACAACGGCACTGTTTCTTACGCTGGCAGAAACAAAACAATACAAGTAGCCGGTGTTGGTTACCAATACCCCGGAGTCCGCAACCAATATCCCATTCAAGGAACTTTCTTTAATTTTTCACAACAAGAAGCTGGGAAAAAGCTTATTGTTTTAGGTAAAACCGTAGCTGATGACCTCTTCGGCAATGAAGATCCAGTTGGCAAAAAAGTGACCCTCGTCGACAATAAATTTACCGTTGTCGGGGTTTTGGAAAAAAAGGGCGGTTTTGGTGGAGTTGATATGGATAATCAGGTTTTCATCCCCTTTACCACGGCGATGACAACTTTTGATGTTGATAAAATCCAGTCTTTCTGGATTCAAGCCAAAGACGATGTTCCCATTGAAGAAGCTAAAGAGGAAATTGAAAAAATTCTTTTAAGAACTTTAAAAGAAGATGACTTTTCGGTTTTGGACACCGGCAGTCTTATTTCGGTGATTGCCCAAGTTCTCGGCGTTTTAACCATTGCCTTGGCCGGCATTGCCGCCATTTCTTTGATTGTCGGTGGCATCGGCATTATGAATATTATGCTTGTTTCGGTCACCGAAAGAACTAAGGAAATCGGTTTAAGGAAAGCCGTCGGGGCCACCCCGAAAATTATTATGACTCAATTTCTGATTGAGTCGATGGTCTTATCAGTAACCGGTGGCGTTATTGGTATTCTTCTGGGCGCGGCCGGTTCTTTGGCAATGAGGAGTTTTCTGCCCACGACAGTCAGTTTTTGGTCTGTTTTTCTGGCTTTTTCGGTTTCGGTGATTATCGGCGTTGTCTTTGGTGTTTTACCAGCCGGGCGAGCAGCTAAATTAAACCCGATTCAAGCTTTAAGATACGAATAAAAAAATGAAAATCCTATTTTTAGGCACTTCAGCTGGTTGGCCTTTACCCCGTTTAGGCTGCCAATGCCCTATCTGTCAGTCTAAAGACTCTCGAGATAAAAGACTCCGGCCAGCAGTTCTGATTAACGATTCTATTTTGATCGATGCCCCACCGGATATTTATCATCAGCTCATTAACCATAAGCCATCAATCATTAGTCATCTAATTCTCACCCATGCCCATCCTGACCATATTTTAGGTTTTTATGATTTAACTCATCTTTACAATCGCCAGCAAAAAGAAATGAAGCTTATCGCCACCCGCGAGGTTCTTAATGGCTTAACGCAGTCTTATCGTTACCCGCTTTATCCATTTAAACCGGAAATTGTTTCTCCTAAAGAGCTGCTTCAAATTAATCACTTAAAAGTTGCCCTTTTGCCGGTTAACCACAATCATTCAGTCTGTTATGCCGTTAAGATAAAAGAAGGCAAGATTTTTATTTATATTCCCGACATCAAACGTTTGCCTAAAAATGACAGAAGAGAATTTAAAGGAGTTCATCTTTTGGTTTTAGACGGCTCGTCTTTGGGAACAAAAGGGCAGACAAGAACCCATCAGTCAATTGAAGAGGGAATTAGATTGGCCAAAGAATTAAAACCTAAACTCTGTTATTTCACTCATATCGGCCATATCACCGGCACTTATGAAGAATTGGAAAAATATGTCCAGAAAAACGGCGGTAAAAATTTCCACATCGCCTATGACGGGCTTGAACTGAACATCTAAGATTTGCTAAACTAACTCTGTGAAGCGTTATCTGTCCGTTATCCTTATTTTTGCTCTTCTGGTTTTTTATTTTTCCGGTTTGGCCTCCGCCCAGGAATTCAACTTTGACCGAGCCTACTCCGACTACCTTTATAATTACAACCTTTATCGGGAATCTCATAACAGCTACATCACGGCCAGGGAAGCCTTTTTAAAATACCAAACCTTAACCAGCAAAAACGAAGCCTTGGGGAAAACCAGAGAGATGCTTAACCATCAAGATGAGGTTATTAAAACCTATCTGACCGCTTTAAAACTAAAATTAACAGGGATTTCAGGCCTTTCTAATGATGAACAGCATATTTTATCTCTAAATTTGGATAATGAGATTACCTGGTTTGGCCAACATCAGGAAGAACTGAATAAGGCCGGCAGTTTAGAAGACTTAGTCGATGCGGCTGGGAAAAGTAAAGAGCAGTATCAAAAAACTGAAGTTTTAATTTACCAGACCTTAGGGGCTATTTTGGCTGGCAAGGAAACAGCTTTGCGGGAGGAAATCAGCCAAAAGATAAAAAGCTTAAAAGAGAAAGTCGGGGAGATTCGGCTAAAAGGGGACAAAGACACCTCTTTAGCTGAACGCTGGCTCTTGGAAGCAGAAAACCGCTTGACCAAAAGCCAGGAAAAACAATTTGCCGCCCAGCAAACTTTAGTCAAACTTAAAGAGTCTAGTCTGAATAAAACCAGAATTTACAATGAAGCCCAGTCCAGCCTGGAAAAATCACACCAGTTTCTCAAGGAAGCCAATTCCTATCTTAAAGAAATTATCCGGGAGTTAAAACATGCCGATTGAACAAGACTTTGAAAATTTACCGATAGCCCCAGAGAAATCTGCCAGGCCTAAGAAAAGGCTGGTTGTTTTTGTTTCGGTTTTCGGAACGGCCTTGGTTTTGCTTTTGGCTGTGGCCATCTTTGCGGGTTTTAACCAAAAAGATTCCAGCCAATCGATTTCTGAAAAACCAACACCGACAACCACCACGAAATTTAAGGAAGAAATTACCTCTCCTTCCCCTTATGCCACTGACGCAGCTCTTCTGAAAATTGAAGAGGAAGTAGGAAACCTTGAGGAAAAAATCCAGGCAACCGATTTGAAAGAAGTTAATCTAACCCCGCCTCTTTTGGAAATGGAAGTTAATTTTGAGAAATAATTGTTTTCTGCCAAGCAGAAACAAGTTTCTTAAAATTAATATTAAAAAAATCTTCAAAAAATTCATTAAAATCTTTGAAATTAGGGCAACAGCCAAATCTTTCACCCAGATCTTCTAAAAACTTCAATATTCTTTCTTTACCTAAATTTTCTATTAAATATTTCGTGAAAGAAAAGGCCTGGGGATAATTGTTAAATTTATCCCAGCTAACTTTATCATGCAAATCTGAAAAATTATCAATTTCCCCAACGGGACGAATTTTATATTGTTCAGCTACATAGCCAGCAAGGCCTTCACAAAACCATTTGGGATAACTAAAACCTAAAATCTTATTGCTAAAAAGATGGGCTATTTCATGAGTTAAGATATATTCAAAATCTGATTTAGGGTGATTGGAAACTTTGTCAAAAACTATTGGACTAAAGATAAAGATTTGGTTTTCTTTACCATAAGCGTAAGCAACTTCCCAATCTTGAGTTTTATAACCACGTATCTTATCTATTTGTGATCTTTGATAAAGAAAACTTATTTTTATTCCTGGAACATTTTTACCGAAAAAGTTTTTGCTCTTTTGATAAGCAACTAAAACAACTTTTTCTAAATCAGCCTGAGAATCAATTTTGGAATCAAAATCAAGAATAATATTATTAAAAGATGTGTTAGAAATATTCATTGTGAATCATAATTAATCAATCTTACATTTTCTAAATGTTTAATCTGTTTATTGTTAGCCTATTCTATTATATAATAATTTTATCTTTAATTTTTCATTAATTTAATTAACGTTAAATAATAAAAGGATATGAAAAAAATATTTCCTGATAAATTAAAAGCTGGGGATGAAATCCGTATTATTGCCCCTGCTAGATCAATGGCAATAATTTCTCAAGAGACAAGAGAAATTGCCAATAAAAAATTTGCAGATCTGGGTCTAAAACTTTCTTTCGGAAAAAATATTGAAGAAAGCGACGGTTTTAGGTCTTCTTCAGTCAAATCAAGAATTGATGACTTACATGAAGCCTTTACTGACAAGAATATTAAGGCGATATTAACTGTTATCGGCGGATTTAATTGCAACCAATTACTTGAAGATATTAATTGGGAAGTGATAAGAAAAAATCCAAAGATATTTTGCGGCTATTCAGATATCACTGCTTTAAACAATGCCATTTTTGCCAAAACAGGGCTAGTAACTTATTCGGGACCTCATTATTCTTCTTTCGGACAAAAATTATATTTTGATTACACTTTGGATTATTTTAAAAAATGCTTATTTGGTAAAGAGCCTTTCGAGATAAAACCCAGTCTTTCCTGGAGTGACGATGCTTGGTATAAAAATCAAGATGAAAGAAAATTAATCCCTAATGAAGGCTGGCTTATTATTAACGAAGGCAAAGCAGAAGGAACAATACTAGGAGCAAACTTATGTACTTTTAATCTTCTTCAGGGGACTGAGTATTTCCCTGACTTGTCAAATTCGATTATCTTTATTGAAGATGATGAAACTTCCAACCCATTCCTTTTTGATAGAAACTTACAATCATTAATTCATCAGCCCGGATTCTCTAGAGTCAAAGGCTTGATTGTTGGTAGATTTCAAAAAGCCAGTGAAGTGACAAATGGAAAAATTATCAAAATCATCAAAACCAAAAAGGGGCTGGGAAACATACCAGTTATTGCCAATGTTGATTTCGGCCATACCGATCCTAAAATTACTTTCCCCATCGGCGGAAAAGCTAAATTAATTACCAAAGAGAATCAAAACTCTATTTTCATAGAAGAGAAATAACTTCTTGATTTGGTTTTTCTTCGGGTGTAAAATTGTCTTATGGAGTCTTCTCTTCCTTTAGCTGATCAGCTCCGCCCGCAAAAACTATCAGAATTTGTCGGCCAGGAACATTTAGTGGGCAGAGATGGCGTTATCAGAAAACTTATTGAAAAAGACCAGCTGGTTTCGATGATTTTTTGGGGACCGCCTGGCTCTGGCAAAACAACTTTGGCAAGCATTATTGCCAATGTAACTAAAAGTTATTTTGTTCATACTTCAGCGGTGACTACCACTTTGGAAGATGTTCGTAAAGTCGTCAAAGAAGCTAAAGAACGCCTCCAGGCTTATCGACAAAGAACGATTTTCTTTTTGGATGAAATTCATCGTTTCAACAAAGCCCAGCAGGATGCTTTTCTGCCGCATGTGGAAAACGGCACCATTATTTTAATTGGGGCAACAACTGAAAATCCTTCCTTTGAAGTTATTGGGCCTTTGCTTTCCAGAACTAGAGTTTTTGTGCTAAATCAACTTAATGAGAAGGAATTGAGGAAGATAATTGAACGAGCAATAAAATACCTCAAATTAAAAATTAAGGATGAGGATATTGATTTTTTAATTCAAGTCAGCAATGGCGATGCCCGCACCGCCTTAAATATCTTAGAATTGGCCAAAATTCTTCCTGTCCAAGAAGCTGCCCAAAAAGAATATCTGCTTTACGATAAAAAGGGTGATGAACATTACAATACCATCAGCGCTTTTATTAAAAGCATGAGGGCTTCTGACACTGATGCCGCTTTATATTATCTGGCCAAAATGGTGGAAGCAGGGGAAGACCCTTTATTTATTGCCAGAAGGATGGTTATTTTTGCTTCAGAAGATGTGGGGATGGCCCAGCCAACCGCTTTGGTGGTGGCCAATGAAGTTTTCCGGGCCTGTGAAACCATCGGTTATCCGGAATGCGCCATTAATCTTGCTCACGGTGTCGTCTATCTATCAAGGGCGCCGAAAAACAGAAGCGCCTACAATGGCTTGCGGGCGGCCCAGGAGGATGTTAAAAAATTTGGCAATCTTCCCATTCCTCTTAATTTAAGAAATCCGGTAACCAAACTGATGAAAGATTTAGACTATGGTAAGGATTACGAAAAATATCCTAATAAAAATAAAAACTTGCTGCCGGAGAAGTTAAAAGGGAAAAAATACTACAATAATAATTCTTGACAAGGGGTTTGAGAATTGTTTTACTATTACTATACATAAAAAAATGAAAAATCTTAAAAGATTCATTTTATCTTTATTACTTTTCTTTTTTATCTTTTCCCCGACGATAGTTTTGGCTCAGCCAAATCAGGCAACAACAACAGGAGTTAGGGAAACCGTTAGAGAAGAAATTCGAGAAAAGACAGCCACTGTTCAAGCGTTTTTAAGTGAAAGAAAACAAGAAATTATCCGTAACCACTTTAGTCGGGTTGCCCGACGTTTAACTGCAGCCATTGAACGTCTAAACCGTTTAATTAGTCGCCTTGAATCAAGACTGGCTAAGATTGAAGAAACAAATGAAAATCTTAATACTGAAACTATTAAAGCGGATATTGTTTCAGGTAAAGAAAAGTTAGATCAAGCGGGTATCCAATTGGAGAACGTCAAAACAAAGATGAATGAAATCATTGAAAGTGAAACGCCAAGGGAGGGTTTTGTTGAAATTAAAGAGATGGTTGGCGAAATTCGAGAAAGCCTGGTTGAAGTTCATCAAATCTTAGTTAAAGTTATTGGTGACATTAAAGGCTTAAGGGTAGGAGAATAATATGGAACAAAAAAACTTTTTGGAAAAATTCTGGTATCTTTTTGTTATTCTGGCGATTATCTTAGTTGGTGTTGTCGGTGGTTTATGGTTTTACAATCAAAAAACTCTTCAAGAAAGTTCTAGCCAGATTGCTCCCGGGACTGAAGAGATGATAACTGAAGAAACTGCTCCGCCAACTGAAGAAGATACGCAAACAGCCGCCCTGCAACAACAAAGTGATTCCGATGAAATCAATGACATTGAAGCTGATCTTCAAGCTACTGACTTAAGTAATCTTGATAAAGAATTAGCTGATATTGAAGCTGAAATTGCTAGCCCCTAAAAAAAGCTTAAAAATTTATACTTTCCCCTAAGTTTGTTATCTGCTATAATATTTTTCTATGGAAACATCGACAGCAAAAACAAAAACAGAACCGGTTCTTTCTAAAAAACTGACTTATCGAACCTCGGATAGATTCCGCCGGAAGGTTTTTCGCCGTAATCCGGCCTTAAGTGCTAATGTTCGCAGTTTTGGGGGACACCGATGACTTCCGCTTTAAGCCGACTGGAAAACGGCAGCCTTGAGTTAACCGTCAATATTCCCTGGGCACGGATTAAAACCTCTTATCAACAAGTTTTGGCTAAGCTGGCTGAACAAACAACGATCAAGGGCTTTCGCCAAGGTAAGGCCCCAACTAAATTGGTGGAAGAAAAACTTGGCAAACAACACCTTTATGAAGAAACCTTAAAAGAAATCTTACCTCAAGTCTACCTTGAAGCAGTTAAAGAACATCAACTAAAACCAATCGTTAATCCGCAAATTAGCGTTAATTCTTTAGCCGAAGGTAAAGACTGGCAAATTAAAGCCGTCACCTGTGAATTGCCTAAAGTAGAATTAGGCAATTACCAAGAAAATGTGAGAAAAGCTTTGGCTGCGGAAAAAATCTGGACGCCAGGTCAAGACAAAAAGGCAGTGTCTGAAAACGAAAACCAAAGACTAGATAAAATTTTCAGGACTCTGTTGGAAAATGTTAAACTAGTTTTTCCGGAAATCCTTGTTCAAGATGAAGTCAACCGCATGTTAACCCGTTTAATTGACCAAACCGCCAGACTGGGGTTAACGGTGGAACAATATTTAGCTTCCTCGGGTAAAACCCAAGAAAAACTTAAAGAGGAATACACTCAGCAAGCTCAAGAAACTCTCAAGCTCGAGCTTATTTTGTCCGCCATTGCCGATAAGGAAAAGATTGAAATTACTGACGGCGAGGTGGAAAAAATGATTGCCGCCATTCCCGAAGAAGAAACCAAAAAAGCCTTCACCAGTCAAGAGCAAAAAGCCTATATCAAACAACTCCTGCGTAAACGGCGAGTCATTGACAATTTGGCCAAGCTATAGTATATTAAGGCCACTGCTCAAGAATAATGGCACCAAACAACAACTCCAAAAACAAAAGGGCAACACTCAATGATAGTCTTCTGGAAATTATTAGAGAGGGGGGATTGCCGTCTCAAAAAAACACTGAAGAGATGGAGGAGCAAGAGCTTTTTAAAAAGAAATTTGAGCAGCTTCAGCAGGTTCGTTATCAAGAACAAATTGTTTTCAACCAAAAAGAACAGCAGACTCAAAATCAGGTTAAAGCTATCCAGCAAGAACTTAAAGCCCTGGCTGGTTCGGTTAAAAATCTGGACAAGGAAGTTGATAAAGCGGTCGAACAAATTCCAGCTCATCCCGGCGTTTACCATCTTAACTTTTTGGAAAAATTAAAGCAGGCGGTTGTTTTACTGAAAAAACGCGTTGAAGAAGCCTCCAGCTGGTTGGAGCTTTTCAACCGTAAACAGGCTAAAAAACGCGGCTACTGGCCTCAGACACGGAAGCTGGGGACTCAATTCTCTGAATCCGGCGAAAGATACGTGGCCACTTCTACTGGTTAACCTTGCTAATCACTCTCAACTTTAGTAAAATTTAAATTAAATCGGGCACTTAGCTCAGCTTCGTCCAGAGGACGATCGGCCTTTGGCCGAGGTTAGAGCGTCGCATTGACATTGCGGAGGTCACAGGTTCGAGTCCTGTACCGCCCACTAGTTTAGGGGTAAGTTTGCGAGACTACATACACGGCTAGTCAGATTTCAAAGATTTTTAAGACCAACATTAACTTTTTTTTATTTTTTAATGAAATTTTAGACATTGTGCAAAGAAGATAGAACTTCTTTGTTTTCAGTAATCCATTTAAACAAATTTTCCAATCCAACTTTGATATTTGTAGTAGGTTTCCAACCCAGAGATTTATACAACTTTTCATTATTACTAATAAAAACCTTTTGATCACCAGCTCTCCAATCGTTAAAATTAACATCTATTTTTTTGTTAAACATCTTTTCAGTTAATCTAATTAATTCTAACAAAGACAAGGAGTTTGCTTCTGAACCACCTATATTAAAAGCTTCTCCTTTTACTTTATCAATATTATTTGTTGCCAATTTCCAAGCATCAAACAAATCATCTATATACAAAAGATCTCTAGTCTGTTTGCCGTTGCCAAATATAGTAATTTTTTTATCTAAGAGAGTCGCTATCATAAACCACGCTACCCAACCCTGATCTTCTGTACCAAATTGGCGCGGACCATAAATACAGGATTGTCTAAAAACTACAGCAGGAATTTTATATATTCTTGAATAGTCAAGTATGTATTGGTCAGAAGAGCCCTTAGAGCAACCATAGGGTGTATAAAAATTTAAAGAGTTACCTTCATCTATGCCTTTTTTATTGAGTAAACTATAACGTGTCTCGGTTTCAGCTATTTCAAGATTTTCTAATGAACCGTATACTTTATTTGTAGAAGAATAAACTAAAATAGTAGAAGGACTTCTCAATCTTATGGCTTCTAATAAGTTTAACGTACTAACACAGTTGATATCAAAATCTTCAAAAGGTTTTTCTATAGATGTCGTAACTGCTGTCTGCCCTGCTAGATGAAAAATTGCGTCAAATCCTTCTTTTATGGTATTTATCATTTTCCCTTGGTCTCTAATGTCTATATTTAAGATTTTTATGCTAGGGAAATTTTGTTTTAGCCAAGAAGAGTTGATTTTGGAACCCTTTTTAGAGAAATTATCTAAAATTACAACATCTTCGCCCTCGGATAAAAGTTTGAAGGCAAAATTTGCACCAATAAAGCCTGCCCCACCTATAATTAGATACCTCATATTTTTAAATATACTTTTAAAATAGTACAATATAGGTCAAATGTCTAGAAAGAATCAAAAAAGGCAGAAAAAATTTTTAATTATAGCTAGTCCTTACTCCTGGGGTGGTGGTATTAAGAGCATGATTGATGAAACCATTAAATCTCTAAAGATAATTAACTATAACTACCTACTCGTTATTCCAAAGTTCGCCGCTAATAACACTAACTTACTTGAAAAAAATTACAAGGAAATAAACACACTCAAGTTCATAAATTTTGACAAGTTCCCACTTATTCACCATGTAATTTTTGCATTAAAATCCATGAAATATTTAAAGGGTTTCGATAAATATTTTGCTGTAGTAGCAACCTCTCATACGGCACTCCCTTTTGTATTCTCCAAAAAACCATTTTCATTGTGGGTAGCAACATCCTATGCGGATGAGCTGGAATCAAAATATAATTCATTGATGGGAGACAAACCAGCTAGAAAATTGAGAAACAGTTTTCATTGGAAAATTCTAGCTTCGATAGAGAGATTAGTGTATCAGAAAGCTACCAAAATTTTTGCGCTTAGCGATTATACAGCGACAAAAATTAAAGAAATTGATCAAGGCTTGAGCTATAAAATTGACATCCTAAACTTTCCTATAGATACATTAAAATTCAGACCATTCGAAAATAAAAAGGCTAATAATACTTTAATTTTCACTGGGAGAATTAATGATCCAAGAAAAAATGTTATTTTGCTTCTTCACATTTTAAAAAAATTAAGGGAAAAAATACCTGATATAAAACTGGTACTTGTTGGAGATAATCCCAATATCTTAGTTAGAGAAACTGCAAAAAAATTAAAAATAGTAAACAATGTTGAATTTATTCCTGCCGTTCCTAGAGACGAAATTCCAAAGCTACTGAATAAGGCAAATTTATTTGTTTGCACCTCCACCCAGGAAGGACTTGGGATTTCTATTCTTGAAGCTTTAAGTTGCTGTCTCCCTGTGGTTACTATTGCGTGTGGTGGTCCAGAATCTATTGTCATAAAAAGTGGTGCAGGGTATGTGTGCAATTCTACAAGTATTATGAGAAATAAAATTAATCAATTATTAAGTAATCCTAAAAAAATAGAGAGACTAGGTAGAAAGGGTCGAAAATACATAAAAGAAAATTTTTCTTATCAACAATTTATTAATAAAATTCAATAGTATTTAGCGTAAACAAAAATGACAAAACAATTAATAAGTTTTGGGCAATTAAAAAATAAAAGGTACAAAGGAATACTTATAGATGTCGATTTAACCCTAACTAATTCTCTTCATATTATATCTGTCAAAACACAAGACGTTATTCGCAAAGTTTCAAAAAAAATTCCTGTTGGTTTATGTACCGGGAGAAGTTTTGCCATGCTAAGAAATTATATCTTGAAGTTTTTCCCCAATGCTTCACTTCATGTCCTTTCTGGTGGTGGAGAAGTATCAACTTCGACAGGAAAAGCAATTTGGCAACAAAACATAAAATCAAATTTGGTAAAACATATTGCAATAGAAGTAGAAAAAATGAGGGGAGAATTTTGCTTCAGCAAAGGTAATACCCTTTATGGAAGTAAACATATACTTAACAACTACTCTAAACACCCTTGGAATATTAAAACAGATTTTCCTCATAATCTTGGCTCTTGGGATACTCCATTAATTTCTATTGTTGATATAAATAAAGATGTTAAAAGTTTTATCTTAAGCCTTTCTTCCATCAACGCAAAAGAAATGATGGGCCCTGATGGACTTCCTTATTTTGATATAACAAAGAAAGGAATAAATAAATCACTTGGCGCAAAAAAATGGACTAAAATATTAAATATAGACCTGACTGATGTTATAGCTTTTGGAGATAATCTTAACGATATCGAACTCCTCCAAAAAGTTGGGACTGGGATTGCAATGGGAAATGCTAATGATGAGGTAAAGAAAGCTGTGAAATTTATAATAGGAGATACAGATAATGATTCTTTAGCTTTGTGCTTAGAACAACTATTTCTATGATTTAACAATTGCGGCGGGATCGCTCAAATAACCTCGAACAACAACTAGATTTATAAATTTCTTCTTTCTAAATTTATAATCAAACTGTTCAAAATCTTTCTCATCCCAGACAGACATATGGGCTTCGCTTGTGTGCCCTTGCCAAGAATATTGAATATATTTTGAAGGAAATACAATTAAAATGTACTTACATCGATAGACGAGAAAATGAATTAGGTTTAATCCGTTTGACTTTTTTAAATGTTCTATACAGTCTCCTATTATTGCTAATTCGGTTATAAAATCTGGTCTGTTATTAATGAAAGTCTCTATTTTTTCGTTATAAACACCATCATATATTTTTTTGAGATTAAATTGTTTAATATAAGATTTGTCTACTTCTACACCAAACACTTTAGCTTTTGGAAAAATATTTTTAATAATCTTCCCGTATTTACCTGAGCCTATTCCAATATCTAAATAGTTTGTAAACTTATGTCGCTTTATAAAATTCTTAACGATTTGATCAAAGACTGGATTCGAATATGGCATATAGCTATTTTATCTCAAAATAATTATTAACATACTGTTTAAGGTCATCAGGAAAAGGAAATCTATATGTCCTTAAATATTTTTCTTTTTTGAGAATCTTATTATCTACATTCTTAGGTAAAAACCTAAAAGAATAATTTATTTTTTTAAGGCTCTTAATGTATTTAAGATGATAGTGACATGGGACATCTAGGCATAATGTATTGTGATCTGGTTTAATAAAGCAGTCAGGTACATTTTGGTATTCACCTCTCTGATATTGTTTATATTTCGTCAAAACTCTCACATGTGGATCAATCATCTTCACTCCATTCCATGTAGTTTCATATACATGGATGTAATTTTTTTTGTCGTACACATGGATACAACCTAAAGCAATACTATCATAATTACCATTACCCAGGATGTCTTTAATATATTTTAAAAGTGTTATACTCATTATCTCGTCGGCATCTATAAGAACTACAACTGAAGGATGAAACTTTTCAAAGATCATTTTAAGAAATTCATTCCTTATTCTTAGTTCACGGCTAATATCTCTGTTGCCGTTTTTTTGATAATTCATCATTGTTCCTTGCCAAAATGGGGAAACTAAAGTTAAATTTATTATCGATTTGGAAAGATTATTAATAATTTTCTTTGTTTCATCGTTACTGTGATCGTCGCAAACTATAATTTGGTCAACCCATCGGACAGATTCAATCATTGTTCTTATGAATTTCCTAGAATTTCTGACGATAGATGCCGCAACTATTTTCATCTCAATAAATTGTAGATATGTTCATAGTCTAAATCATTTATATTTAAATTCGAAAACAAAGATTGATAGAGGAAATGATATTTCGGGACAATTTTAAGAGGGTCAAATAAATTTGAAAATCGCTTTTTGCCTTCAATTCCAAAAGATTCTCTCATTTTTTTAGATTCAATTAATTTACTTAATGCTTCTGCTGTATTGTCTATATTGCCAACTTCAACTTTATAGCCACTTTTGCCGTTTATTATCTGATAATCTAGTCCTCCAACATTCGTAACTATTACCGGCTTTCCCTTATATATGGCCTCGGATATGGCAAGGCCAAAACACTCCATTATTGACAACATTGCAACAATGTCAGATTTGTCATAGATATACGATAGATTTGTATAATCAACGCTCCCAGTAAAAATGACATTATTAGAAATATTCAAACGGTTTACAAGATTCTTAGCATCAAGAAGGTAATTTTTTCGTATATTTGAGATGTTATCCGTGAATGAACTTCCTCCTACCAAAACCAGATAAATGTTTTTATGTTTCTTGAAAACCTTAGAAAAAGCTTTTATCAACTGTATTTGTCCTGATTTTGAATCAAACCTTTGAATACAGCTAATGACGATTGAGCCATTAGAAATATTGTTCAATGCTTTTATTTTCTCACGAGATCTGTCCATCATTTCTTTATTAATAATCGGGGGTATAACTCTTACTTTTGCTGCCTTAATTCCATGTTTAAGAGCTACATTGGCATAGTTTGGAATAGAAAAGATGGTTTTATTTGACCTATTGCAATACCTTCTAATCCAAGAGCCAACAATTGGATTTACGCTGTCTAGAAAAGGGGCATGCATGCTAAATACAGATTTTATACCGAAAGGAATTACTGAAAGTCCAGGCATTACCTGATAGTCGTGAAAGTGTACTATATCTATATCATTTTCCGTCAAAACTCTAATTAAATAGTATGAGTATATTTCTGACAATTTCATGTACTCTAAATAACCTGGTACCTCTTCGATCGAACTATATTTAAACGGGATTACTCCATGTAGGTGTTGATATATTACTTCTTTGAATTTGGCATAGCCCGCAAAAACAGACTCAGGAACACCAGATTTGGGAATTATATATTCTTTAATTGGTAAACCTAATTTATTAATTGAATCATTGTCATTTGAAACTTGAAGATGTACTGAATAAATATTGTAATTTAACTTAATTAAGTATTTTGACAAGCTAAGTAATAATGTAGAAACACCACCAACAGCAGGGTAAAAAGATTGGCTAGAAAAAAGGATCGATTTATTTTTGGAGTCTATCATAAGAGGTTTTTGATAATGGTGTAGGGAGTAATCTAATTCCATCATCCACTAATTGAGAATTAAGATTATCTAATATTCCCGCCGCAACATCTTTGGGATTATCTAACGTTGAATTTTTTAATTTACCCCTAAGATCTTCTCCCCCAATTGCTTTTTCTGCTATTTCGGTTTTTACACCTGCTGGACAAACTAATACAAACTTAATATTACTTCCTTCAAATTCAGCAGACAAAGATTTAAATAAACCCGCCAGGCCTTCTTTAGAAGCAGAATATATTGAAAACTTTTTATGTCCCCTGGCTATACCTGCAAGAGAACCCAACTGCACAATATATTTCCGTTCACCGTTAGGGCCTAATAAAAAGGGAATTAATTTTTTTATTATTATAATCGAGCTTGTCAAGTTTGTATTTATAATAGTTTTGATTTCTTCGTCGGTAGTTAAAAGAAAGTCTTTATATACAACGATCCCGACACAATTGAAAACCATATCTAGTTTTTTAAACTTACTTTTTATAAATCTTTCTAATTCCAATAATTGTTCACTATTATTTATATCTACTTTTATCGTTGGCATAGTTGAAGTAAACAAGCTCCTAGAAATTTTCTCGATATTCCTGCCAACTATAATAACGTTCGCGCCTCTTTTTTTGAGTTTTGAAGCTATCTCAAAACCTATCCCAGAAGTTCCACCGAGAACTAGACAATTCTTATTTAGAAAATTAAGTTCTTTAGCCATTGTATGGATGAATTTTTCTTATGAATTTGGCGGGAGAACCTCCCCAGAATTCGGCCTCACCAACATTCTTTGTAATAGTACTTCCGGCAGCAAGCCATGAATAATTTCCTATTTTTAAACCTGTTCTACCAGCTACTAATTTTGATTCATTCATTAGCCAACAAAATTTTCCTACCTCTATGGTTTGCTGAGTACCTATTAGTACTTCTTGCCAGTTTAGTTTTTCATCCTCCAATGGATGGTTATTTGTAATAAAACTAACATTGGCTCCAACAAGAGTATAATCTCCTATTAATATTTTATCCATCCCCGCTATGTCGGTGGATGCCGGAATTCTAATTCCTTTTCCAATATCGATATTTTCAGGATTCCATATTTTTACTCTATGATGGATAATAGACCCTTTGCCTATTTTTGCTCCTGCCAATCTTAACCAAACGGTATAAATGTAAGACCATATATCTGTAGGAATTTGACCAAGAAATCCAGAGCAAAATCTTGCGTCAACTTCACAAAGAATTTTGTAAACTTTGTTAAATATATTCATTATTTAAATTTTCTAGGATATTTTACCATTTCAGTATATTTTTGTATAATATAAGCATTAGCTTTTTACATATGAATGAAAGAAGTAAAATGGATAAAAGACAACTCTGGCAGTCTCAAAATTTTTTGAAAAACCCGGAATTTGTCGCTACTTTAATAGACAAAACAAATATTAATCCTTTTGATACCATTGTAGAAATAGGTCCTGGAAAGGGAATAATCACAAGACAACTATCAAAGAGGGCAGCTAGAGTTATTGCTGTTGAGTATGATCATGAGTTAGCATCACGTCTTAAAGATGAATTAAAGAATGAACATAATATTGAAATTATAAAAGCTGACTTTCTTAGATGGAATTTACCCAGAGAACAATACAAAGTTTTTTCAAATATCCCATTTAATATGACCGCAGATATAATTAACAAGCTGTTGAATGGAAATAATCCTCCTGTTGCGACTTATATTATTATGCAGGATAGAGCGGCTGAAAGATTTATGGGTTCACCTGTAAGTAAGAATTCACAAATGTCAATTCTTCTTCAGCCTTTTTTTGAAATGGGTATTGTTACCCGAATAAATAGGGTATACTATTATCCTGTTCCTAATGTGAATACAGTTTTAGCTAAGTTTACAAGAAGAGAAAAACCTTTAATTGAGAAGGGATTTAGCCGATTGTATAGGGATTTCGTAGTTTACGGCTTCAACCAGTGGAAACCTACAATTCTAGATTCATTCAGTAAAATATTTACAAATAAACAAATGGGTATCATGAATAGAAAATTAAAATTGGAAGGGGAAAAGCCATCTGAACTGAGTTTAAATCAATGGTTAGGCATGTTTGATACTTTTATTAAAAATGTTCCAGATGAAAGAAAAAAACTAGTTTGGGGATCAGAAACAAAACTAAAATCTCAACAGGCTAGACTACAAAAACAACATCGAACAAGAAAATAAATTAGAAATAAGGATTATCATTTTATGAAAAATCAAAATTTAGAAATCATACGTCACAGCTGCAGTCATGTCTTGGCCGCGGCTGTTTTAAAACTCTACCCCAAGGCAAAATTAGGTATTGGCCCGGCCATTGAAAACGGCTTTTACTATGATTTTGAATTTATTAAACCGCCTGAAGAAAAAGATTTGGAAAAAATCTCCACTTCAATGAGCCAAATCATTAAAGAAAAACTGCCTTTTATCAAAAAGGAAGTGACGATTGA
>Ga0210049_1001202_pt1 | contig 23954 bp, 20 predicted proteins | sample CryGeyCG2014_300_2_FD_183964 | JGI IMG/M metagenome (GOLD analysis project Ga0210049, IMG submission 183964) | Groundwater microbial communities from aquifer - Crystal Geyser CG06_land_8/20/14_3.00 (SPAdes) (version 2) | ecosystem: Environmental > Aquatic > Deep subsurface > Groundwater | place... | reverse complement strand
TTCTTTTTTTTGCCCTATAGGCACCTCCTTAAAATTTTTCTCACTCCCAAATTCTGGAGTGGAATTAGAACAACCCGCCTCTCCGGCGGACTCTTCTCATTCCACTCCATATTCATCAATTGTCAACTCGTAACTGAAAACTGACAACTGACTAAATGTTTTGCAGGTTGTTAATGTACGTTCTCCAACCTCTTCAAGATGCAATATATCTCACAAAATTGGAGAAAGTGATTATTATTATACTCATCCCCTACACAAATATCAAGTCCCATAATATGTCGTCGCCACGCACAATTTATATTGTTCTCAATCTGTCTATCATCCACATCCGTATCATTGTTGACATACTCAAACCTTGATTGGCTGCCACTTCTTCCAGTCGCCGTTTTAATGGTTTTTGTAACCTTATTACCACACTATCTTCTTTGGGAGACTTTAGTTTAAAGGTTATTTTTATTGGCTTTAATTCATCCATAAAATCGGTAATACTGTGCGTATCCCAAAACTTTGCCTCTTCCTGGTAATTTTTAAAAACTGGAATTTTACTTTTTGTTTTCATTTAATTTTCGTCTCACCCACTACCATCACTCTTCCATTCTTTCCACCTAAAGTCAATTTGATAGCTTTACTCGTTTCAACAATTTCTAACTTAGTGACACCATGTTTTTGGATATGATCTTGATTGAATTCATCCCAAACTAATTCCTTAATTATCATGGTTAAATATTGTATTACATTTGTAATACAAATGTCAATCCCTTAATTTTTCCTATATAATCTAATCATGCCCGAGGTCTCTGCCTTTACCTTCCTTGAAGTCCGCCTGCCCCAGGAGAACGAATATACCGTCGAGTCCATGTCCTCGCTACTTTCCAATTTTGTTCAAGCCGGCAAAAATAATCTTCTTGACCTTATCTTAGGTAAAAAAACTACCATCGCTTCGCTGGAAATTGTCCTCTCAGCCGGCCAACTTCACTTTTATTTTGTCGTCCCTACTTCCAATCTTGAATTCTTCCGCTCTCAAATTCTCGCCCAATACCCCAACGCCGTCACTAAAGAGGTTAGGGATTATTTATCAGACGTCATTGCGAATGAAAAATCGTCATTGCGAGATAATCCGAAGCAATCACCACAGAGTGGTCAACCCCTAGAAGCCCAGATTGCCACGTCGAGGACTCCTCGCAATGACATTACCTGCAGTCAAATTACTTTATCCCGTCCCAGCTCTTACCCCATCAAAACCAATCGCGATTTCAAAGACACCGATCCTTTAGCCTCCGTTCTCTCTCCACTGGCCCGGGCAGCGGCTGATTCAGATTTTTTTATCTATCAAATCCTTCTGGCTCCTCCGCCTAAAAATTGGCAGGGATCCATTATTTCCGTTATTCAAAACGGTATTATTGTTGATGCCGTTAAAGGTTTTCGTCAGGCCCATCCCGACAAATCTGTTTTTGAAGTCAAAATCGCCTATCCGGGGCTGTTAACCCAAATAAACATTCTCTCCAATAACCCCACCCTGGTCACCTCCGTCTCCTCCTCCTTTGGCGCCTACACCTCCCCCCGCGGTAATTTTCTCAAATCAACTCCCCCAGGGTCTTTGACTAAAAATCGTCTTCTTAAATCTATAATCAAGCGTCAGCTTCGGGCTTTTCTTCCCCGCCAAATTCTTAACGTCGAGGAGTTATCCGCCCTCTGGCATCTGCCTACCTCCCTCACCCGTCTCCCCAACATTGCCTGGGGAAAAAATCTCTACGCTGATCCTCCGGAAAATTTACCGGTAGCCGAAGGGTTAAACGATGAACAAAAAAGTGATATTACCTTTTTTGCCAAAACTGAATTTCACAACAAAGACGCTATTTTTGGCATCAAACAAGGCGAAGACCGCCGCCGTCACAGTTACATCATTGGAAAATCCGGTACCGGCAAAACTACCCTGATTGCCAATATGGCTATTGATGACATTAGAAAAGGTCGGGGTGTGGCCATCATTGATCCCCACGGCGATCTTTGCGACACTATTCTTGATTACATTCCCTCCTCCCGCGTCAATGACTGCTGCTATTTCAATCCTGCCGACCCTGATTACGTCTATCCTCTCAATGTTCTTGAGGCTCAAAATGAGTCTCAAAAGGAGCTAGTTGCCAGTGGCGTTATTTCCATCTTTAAAAAGCTTTACGGCAATGTCTCCTGGGGACCGCGTCTGGAACACATTTTACGCAACGCGGTCTTAACTCTGGTCAACACCCCCGGCTCTGATATGACCCACATTGTCGAAATTTTAACCAATCCTACCTACCGTAAAAAAGTCGTTGCCGGCCTCCAAAACGTCACTCTCCGTAATTTTTGGATCAACGAATTTGACCGGATGGACGAAAAATTCCAAAATGAAGCTATTGCTCCGGTCTTAAACAAAGTCGGCCAGTTTATTTCTTCTACCAATATCCGAAACACCATTGCCCATCCTCATTCCAAAATCAATATTCAGGAAATCATGGACGAAAAAAAGATTTTGATTGCCGATTTATCTAACGGCAAACTCGGCGAAGACAATTCAGCTCTCCTAGGTGCCATGTTAATCACCCAAATCCAATTATCAGCCATGAATCGGGTTTTCCAATCCCAATCAGACCGCTCCGACTTTTACCTCTATGTTGACGAATTTCAAAACTTTGCCACCGAAGCCTTTATCAAAATCCTCTCCGAAGCCCGCAAATTCCACCTCAATTTAATTGTCGCCAATCAATACATGGCTCAACTTGATCGCCCGATTCAGGACGCTATTTTTGGTAACGTCGGCTCCCTTATGTCTTTCGTTGTCGGCAACCAGGATGCTTATATTCTGGCTAAGGAATTCGGTCCCAAATTCCCCCCTGAAGATCTGGTAAAAATCGGTAAATACCAAATAATTTGCAAACTCTCTATTGATTCTGAAACCCAAAACCCCTTCTACGCCGCCACCCTGCCCCCCCTCTCCTGCAAAAACCAGCAAAGAGATAAGTTATTGAGAATATCTCAAGAACGCTGGGGTAAAAAGAAATAGTGTGATACAATTGCCTCAACATGGCCAGAACCTTTGCTCAGCTTACGGAATATGAAAAAAAAATGTTAACTTTACCGGGATTTACAGTCAGATCTGTTGTTCCGGACGGTATTAAAATACCACAGGAACCTCATTTTTCACTTCAATCATTACCTGCCGATGTTTCTTTAAGAAAAGGTCATAATCGTCCCAAAAAGGGCACCGGCTCTCAACGGGACGAAAACTAATCTAATCAAATGTCACGGACCACAAACTACATTAATTTTCCGGCATACGTGAGACCTCTGATTTATTTTGAGGACCTCAAACCGAAAATAATCCGTCGGCTAATGACCGAAACCGACCCAAATGCTACTGTTGAATCTTTCATCGGCAAACGAATTTCTCCGTAAAATCGGGAAATGGCTGACATATTAGCCCGTCTTAAACGCCATCGACCTCACCGAAAAAGAATATGTTAAAATCAATATATGAACAATCACAACCGTCTACCACCCTATCAGCAATTACTCGCTGAAGGTATGGACCCACAACAAGTTGAACTAAAGCTTGGCATACCATCAGCAGATTCAAAACCCAAACGCCTGTCTCCACAAAACACCCGTCGTGTTAGTCTCGAAAGACTCAAACTAATAGAGTTCAGACAAATACAACAACCAGAAATCAAAGAATAAATCTCATGCGTTTCTAATCACTAGCTTTAATTTGCCCCCTTGACATGTATTATAAGACTACCCTATAGTTATATTAATTAATCATTAATTAAAAAAATATATGAGTGAACGTTTTATAGGATATCAAGAAACATTTTCACCAAAAGAAAGCTATAAAAACATGAGACTAAATTTACTTGCTTCTCCTCTGGAGATTCGAAAAGCCGTAGCCAGAACAATTATAACCAAATTATCTATTTAACCTATAACAAAAATATGTCCGAAAAACAACCAACTCCCTTTTTTAAAGCTCCTTCTCCATCAGGCGAAATCTAAGGCTTTTTCCACCCCGCCCATTTACACTTAGGATAACTGGAACAACCATAAAACCTTTTACCTGTCTTGGTTCTCCGTACCACCCCATCCGCTCCGCAGGTTGGACACTTAAATCCGGCATCCTCTTTAAATGAGGTTCGGTATTTACAATCAGGAAAGCGGCTGCATGATATAAATTTTCCAAATCTACCTACCCTTATTACTAAATCCCCTTCCTTGCACTCCGGACACTTCTCTCCCGTCGCCTCCGTGGCCACTTTCACTCTCTCCGCATTCTTCTCCACCGATTTGATTTCCTTACCAAAATCCTTCCAAAAATCAGTCATCATTTTCTTCCAATCCAGAACTCCTGCTGCAATTTTATCCAATCCTTCCTCCATATTGACCGTAAATGGCAGCGACACAATTTTTTCAAAATTAGTCACCAAAAATTCTGACACCGCCTGTCCCAAAGAGGTCGGTTTAAACTTTCCCTCTTCCCGGTCAATATATTGTCTAAAAATAATAGTGCTGATAATCGGGGCATAGGTCGATGGTCGACCGATTCCCTGCTTTTCCATACTCCCGACCAAAGAGGCATCGGTATACCGTGGCGGCGGCTGGGTCTCCGTCTCCACTATCTTAATATCCCTTGATTCAACCTTTTCTCCCGCCTTCAAATCGGGCAACAATTGATCGTCGTGTTTATCACCCGAAATTCGGTAAAATCCGTTAAACTCCACTTTCACTCCCATGGCTTTAAACAAGGCTGTTCCGTTTTTCAAAAGCAAAGTTGTATTTCGTAACCGGGCTGCCGCCGCTTGAGTCGCTACTGCTCTTTTCCAAATAAGCTCATATAATTTTTTTTCTTTACTGTCAATTTCATCAGGTGATACTACCGCTACCCGGGTCGGCCGGATGGCTTCATGGGCCTCTTGGGCATTTTTAGAATTATTTTTGTAAAACCGGGGTTTAACCACCGCATAAGATTCCCCGTATGTTTTGGTAATATAGCTTCTAAATTCCTCGACCGCTTTTGGTGACAGATAAACTGCATCCGTCCGGTGATAAGTAATTAATCCCCTCTCATACAATCTCTGGGCCAAAGTCATAGTTTGTTTCCCCGACCAACCAAAACGTCTGGCTGCCGCCTGTTGTATCTTTGAAGTGGTGAAGGCCGGCAATGGAATTTTGTTTATCTCTCTGCCTTCTACCTTTTCCACCTCAAACTCTTTTTCCAATCCCTCTCTAAAATTCTTAACTTTTTCTTCCTGATCAAAAATTGATTTGGAAAAACTATAATCTCCGTCAAATAATTTCAATTTAGCCGACTGGATAAACGGTTTTTCTCCCACCTTAAACAAATCCGCCCGGAATTCTTTATTTTCTTTATCAAACCAAGCCTCCACCCGGTAAAATTTTTCCCGCTTGAATGCTTCAATTTCCTTTTCCCGCTCCACAATCAGCCTCACTGCTACCGACTGGACCCTTCCCGCTGACAATCCTCTTCTTACTTTTCGCCATAAAACCGGAGAAAGTGAATAACCCACCACCCGGTCCAATACCCGCCTCCCCTGTTGAGCATTAACCAAATTCATATCAATCCCCCGCGCCTTTTCCAAGGCCTCTTCCACTGCTTCTTTAGTAATCTCATGAAACGAAATCCGCTTGATTTCTTTTTCACCCTTGAGTTTTGAGTTATTAAACAACCATTCCGTATGCCAAGCGATTGCTTCCCCTTCCCGGTCCGGATCAGAGGCTAAATATATTTTGTCAGCCTTGTCCGCCATCGACAACAATTTAGAAATTACCTCCTTTTTTTTTGGATCCAACACATATTCAATTTCAAAGCTACCTTTCAGCTCCACCCCCATCGTGCTTTTGGGTAAATCCCGAAAATGTCCCACTGTCGCCACCACCTCAAAACTGTTAGCTAAATATTTGCCGATAGTCCGTGCCTTGGTCGGCGACTCGACTACCAACAGACCCTTTTTCATAACGATCATTGTCAACTATTGTATCTCTCGTGTCAACCGCCACCAAACAAAAAGATTTTAAAACTTTAACCCAAATAAGCCAAAACCAGAGCTCCTCCGGTGACAATAATAGATCCGAATATTTTTTGCCACATTCTTTGTTTTTCCCTCATAATCGGAACTACCTTGGAGGCTTCTTCGCGGGTATAGGCAAACAAAAGTGTCAGGGAAAATAACGCCCATTGAGCACCGACAGCCGCCGTCCACCATCGGTTTATTCTCCATTCCTTGGCAATTTTTTTAAGTGATCCCCTACCGGCCAATAATGTTAATACTCCACTGGAAAGAAAATAAAAAATGGCACCATAGACAGGTAAAGAAAAATTATTACTGATACCTTTGTCAATCAGTATGGTCCCGGTGATAAAAAATCCGTAGATAAACGTGGCTATAATTCCCTTATTTAAGGTAATCTTTTTTCTATGACTTAACGCCACAATACTACCCAATACCACCATACCAACTCCAATAATTTTCCAAAATGATAAGGTTTCCTTTAGGAAAATAAAAGCCAAGAGTAGCACCCAAATATTACTAAGAGGCATTAGGATGCTGGTATCAGCAGTATCAGCATTTTTAGTGGCAAAAACCAAAAGATAATCGCCGATAGCACTCAAAACAACAGAGACCAAAAATAAACCCAAAAGATCAGTGTCGGCGGGAAAACGAATACCAAAAAATGGAATAAAAAGAGCCATGGTCAGGGCAGCGAAAAAATCAACCAGAACCGTAAAAGCAAAATCGTTACTACTGGGTTTTAGTTTGGTTCTGACTGTAATTCGCCAGCTAAAAGCAAAAAAGGCAGATAACAGAGCCAAAAGAATACCCATACTATCTTTGATTATAAATTACTTTCCCTAAAAACTTTCTCCAAATTCTTTTATGTTAATTAAAAGCATCGCCCCCTGTGATATCAACCAATTGGTGGCTTGGGAATTTTCATCAGTTATCCTTCCCGGTACACAATAAACCATTTTTCCTTTTTCAATAAATTTAGAAGCTAAAAGTATCGTCCCGCTCTTTTCCCCGCCCTCAATTATTACCAGCATATCGGCATATCTGGCCACTTCCTCATTCAGTTTTTCAAAATTCTCTCCCTTAAATATTTTTTTGGCCCCCAGTCTGATTACTTCCAAATTACATCCTTGTACCTCAATTGTTATCACTTCTGCCTTATCTTTTATTTCCTTCATTATTATCTCAATCACTTCTCCTCCATAACTTGTCATCCTCCTGCTTCCCACTATCGCAATTTTTTTCATAATTATTCCCCCACCGCCGCCGTTGAATATCGCGGTACCACCGTATTAGGTTCCTCAAACCATTCTTTTAAAAAGTCACCCACTATCGGCGCTGCTATGTCGCTTCCCTCCCCACCTCTTTCTACCAACACCGTAATTATTATTTGGGGATTATCCGCCGGCGCAAACGCTGTCAACCAGGCGTGGGTATCCTTAGTTCCGTCTCCCACTTCGGCTGTCCCGGTTTTGCAGGCTAATTTGGTTTTAAAATTAAAAAGCGGCCAGGCTGTTCCCCCGTTTTGACACGCTCCTATCATCCCGGTCTTAATTAAATTAATGGTTTTGCTGCTAATTCCTAAATCTTCACACTTAATCTCACTATTCTTTAGAATACTCATTTGACATTTTCTGCCTCCATTGGCAATTACACTCGTTTCCAAGTTTATTTGTAGCGGCGACACCGACACCTCCCCCTGCCCGATAACTAAATGATAGGTGTTTCCCAAAAACCACTTCTCCCCGCTGTTTTTTTCCTTCCACCTGGCATCCGGTACCAACCCCTCCACTTCAGCCGGTATCTCCACTCCGGTTTTTACCCCCATTCCGAATTTAGTCGCCCACTTTTTAATTTTTTCCGACCCCAAAGTCTCGCCTAGGCGATAAAAAAAAATATCATTCGACCGTTTTATTCCCTTAACTATATCTACCATTCCGTCCGTTGTTCCCCTTTTGGTCCATAGCCAGTTACTATAACTATATTCCCCCACTTTAATTACTCCGGTATCTTCAAAAGTCGTTGACTCGTTTATAACTCCCTCCTCTAATCCGGCCGTGGCTACCGCCAGTTTAAAGACACTGCCCGGATGATACTTTGCCCCTACTACCCGGTTCATCATCGGCAAACCGTTTTTATCTTCAAGATAATTTTTAATTTTAGAAGAATCCGGTTCATAGGCAAAAACATTCGGGTCAAAACTGGGGCTGGAGGTCATTACCAAAATCTTTCCTGTTCCTGCTTCCGATACCGCTGCTGCCGCTTTTTTTCCGGCTAATAACTTAAACATCTTTTCCTGCCAATAGGCATCAATACTCAATTCCACTTCTTTACCGGCTACAGCCGCATATGTCCCCAATTCCCGGACCAATCTGCCCTTAGCATCAACTTCGGTCAATTTCTTCCCGTCGGTTCCCAACAGCTGACAATCCATACTTTCTTCAATTCCACCCCGACCCACCAGTGATAAATTATTTAGTTTTCTTCCTCCGCAAACACCATATTTAAGTTCGCCACCATCCGCTTTTCCCACATAGCCGGTAACTGCCCCCAAGGCCTCTCCGTATAAATATTGACGTCTTTTTATCCCGTCAACCTCCTGACTTCGAACCAACACCCTGCCTTTCCGATCAACTATTTGTCCCCTATCGGCCAAAATCAGGGTTTCAGTAACCTTATTATCTCGTGCCTGTTGCCTGTAATATCCTCCTCTTATCCAACCCAACCTTAATACTCCGGCCAACAACACTAAAAAGGACAAATAAACCAAAAGTTTAATACTCCAATATCTCTTCATCGGTTGTTAATTGTTCTGACCCTCTTTAACAGTTCCAAATCCTCCAACAATACTCCACAGCCCCGGATCACCGCCTGGGCCGGTTCCTCCACCACCATCGTACTTATTTTTGTCTCTTCTTCGATGGCTTTAGTAATTTCCACCATTTGAGCCATTCCCCCAACCAGTATTATTCCTCTTTTCAATATATCCTCCGTCATTTCTGTTGGCATTTCATCCAACACCCCGCTAATCATTCGGACAATTTTATTAATTAAAAATGCCACCGCCTCCTGAATTTCCGTTCCACCTACTCTCAAACTTTTAGGTAAACTATGTTCCAAATCCCGACCCCGAACTATCCCTCCCCCTCCGATTTTTAATTTTTCGACACTGTTTTTACCAATCAACAATCCATACTTCATTTTGACATAGTTTATAATCGCCTCATCAAAATTATCTCCCCCTAATTCCAAACACCGTCCGATCACCAATCCCCCCATCGAGACTAAACTTATTTCTGTTTTACTTCCACCGATATCTACTACCAAAACCCCTCCGCTTTCATTTAAATTATAACCGGAGCCCAAAGCCCCTACTACCCCACTATCCACTAAAACTACCTCACCCGCACCGGCGTTATTAAATACCGAAACATAGGCTCTTCTTTGCACTTCCGAAATTTGACTACTCACTGCCGCCACCACCTTTGGTTTTAACAGTCGGGGATACCCGCTCGGTATTTCAAAAATTAATTTCAGATAGTTTCCCGCCAACGCTTCCGCTGCCTCCAAATCAACCACCACTCCTTTTTTAACCGGCTGCACCACTTCAATCAATTTTGGCTCTCGACTCATCGTTTCCTTGGCCCTTTGCCCAAACATTAAAAAGCGGCTTTGACCCCACTTTTTCTTTTTCAACTTTGCCACCGATGATGGCTCATCCACCACAATCCCCTTACCCTTCAAATAAATGCTAATGTGACTACTCCCCAAATCCACTCCCATCTGCCAATAAAAGTTGGAAATAAATTCTTTTAACCCGACCACCTGTTAAGTATATAATCACTTTGTGGTCAAAGCTACTAAATTACTCTACCTTCTCCTCTTTTTTTTAACTCCCCTTGTCTTTACTACTTTCAATTCCGAACTGTTTGAAGTTCCCAAAATGTATCTGGTTTATTTTTTCACTGTCATGATTTTATTTTTTCATGTCATAAATTATTTTAAAGGTCAAGTTTCTTTGTTCTCTAAAACCCCCCTCAACCTCCCCCTCCTTCTCTTTCTCCTGATTCAGGTTATCTCCACTATTTTTTCGGTTGACATCCACACTTCATTTTTTGGCTATTACTCCCGCCTCAACGGCGGTCTCCTGTCCCTCTTAGCTTTTAGTCTCCTCTTTTTTATTTTAGTTAATTATCTTGACGATAAATTTAAAAACGATATTATTAACTTTTCCCTGATTTCCGGATTTATTGTTGCCACTTACGGCATTCTCGAACACTTCGGTATCGACGCCAAATTTTGGCTTCAGGACGTTTCTACCCGGGTATTTTCTACCCTTGGTCAACCCAATTGGCTCTCGGCCTATCTTTGTATCCTTCTTCCTTTTTCTCTTAACAAATCTTTTATCTCCCCAAAACCCATTCATAAATCATATTTCATATTTCTTACATCACTTTTTTATATCTGTTTGTTATTTACCAAGTCTAAATCCGGTTTAGCTGCCGTAGCCATATCTTTAGGAATATATTTTCTCATTTACTGCCTCAATCTTTTTAAACTACATCGTAGTTTCAAATCATTTGCGAAGGCGGCTATTTCACCATTTTTACTTATATTTACGTTTATTATTTTTTCCCTAACTATCTCAAACCCCATCAAAGATATATTATTTTCCCCACCCGCCCAAACCACACAACTATCGGCAGATCCCACTATTAACATCACCCCCTCGGAAGATATCCGAAAAATTGTCTGGTCAGGGGCTCTAAAACTCTGGCAAAAATATCCCGTTTTCGGTACCGGTCCGGAAACTTTTGCCTACACCTATTATTCTGTCCGTCCGGCCTCCCACAATCTCACCTCTGAATGGGAATTTCTCTACAACAAAGTCCATAACGAATATTTAAATTATTTGGCCAACACCGGTACTCTCGGTTTTCTTTCTTATTTTCTTCTCATCTTTTCATCTATTTATCTTTTTATCTCCCGCCGCCGATGGGAATTACTCGCCGCTTACCTCTCTGTTTTAGTCACCAATTTTGCCGGTTTTAGTGTGGTGGCCGTTTCTCTTTTCTTCTTTCTTCTTCCTGCTCTTTGTCTTAATCCCCCTCTATCACCACCCCCCGCCAAACTCCGTTGGCTTCTTCTGACTCTAACCCTCATATTTTCTTTCTACGCTATAAAATTAATATTTTCTTTCTTCCTTGCCGATATCGCTCTAGCCCAAAGCGACCAGGAAGATAACCAAAACCAATATGTCAAATCCTACCAATACCTCCTCAAATGCTATCAACTTAATCCCCATGAGCCTGTATATCTTAGCCGTCTTTCTATTCTCTCTGCCAAACTTTCCGCCTCCTATTTCTTAGAAAAGGATCCCTCTTCCGCCTCAAAATTCGCTACCAACTCTATTGAATTTTCCGATCTGGCCCTTACTATTTCCCCTTTAAATATCAACTTCCTTAAAGAACGTACCCAGGCCCTTACCTATCTGGCCACTATTGATAATCAATACTATTCTCAGGCTATTGCCACCCTCCGTCAAACCGCTCTCCTGGCTCCTACCGACGCTAAAACTTTTTATCTTTTGGCTAAGTTTTATAACGCCATCAACGATTTCCAGAACACTGAAATCAATTATTTAAAAGCCATTGAACTCAAACCCAATTACGATCATGCCTATTTCGATCTTGGTCTCCTCTATTTCAATCAAAAAAAATACAATCTGGCTAAAAAATACTTTGAATTAAATTTGCAGTATTCCCCCGGCAACCAAAACTCCCTGGATTATCTCAAAAAAATTAAATAGCTATATTATTATACAATGTTATTGTATAATAGCGATATATGCAGCTTTCTATAACTTCAAAAAAAATATTATCTATCTTCTTTTCCAACCCAAATCAAAAGTTTTTCATCAACGAACTCATCCGTAAAACCGGTCTCTATCCCAATTCTGTTCAACGGTCTCTACTGTCCCTTATTAAACAAGATATTCTTATTTCCTCTCGATCAGGTCGGTTTAGGTTTTATGAGCTTAACGCCTCGTACAAATATTTAACAGAAATAAAACAAATCATCACCGAAAAAAGCGAAAATACTTTTGTTGTTGAGGAAAATAAATATAACTGGGTAAAAATTGTCAATCGACGAACATCTATGTCTTTCTCGATGGCCTGGACCGACGGATTGTTTAATAAAATGAAGAAAATATATGGAATATCCATCCAAACCAGTTGGTACAACGACATAACCTACGGCGTTTATCATCCAAAAGAAGAATTGATGATGTTGGGAAAAGCCATGGCCCAAAAAATCACTCAAAATAAAAATTTCATTAACAGTGACATTCGTCTTTGTCAAAAAACTTGTGATGGCTTAGTTAGTTTTTCTCGAAAGATATCATCGTTAAACCTACCTAATTTCACTAATAAACAACTAATCAACTGGCTTAGACATTTCTATCAAAAATACGCTAATGTCTTTGCCTATATAGCCTCCCCTCACGGAATAGAAAATTTTTTTGAAAGCCAGATTAAAAAAACCGTAACTAACGAAAAAGAACTCAGAATATTGCTTTCACCCATCTCCACCAAAGATAAAGAACGTGATGAAGCCCTAATAATTGCTGATTACGCAAAAAAACACGGTTTTAACAAAAATTTTTATAAATTACTCGACAAGCATTGTCAAAATTATTGCTGGCTCCCTTTGTTTAGTATCTATGCCCAACCCCTAACCCAAGAATATTTCGAAAGTGAAATAAAAAATATATTGGACAGGGTAAAAAACCCAAAAAAAGAAATATTAAAACTACACAAGGAAGAACTAAGAGTCAAGAGACAAATCCAAAAAATATTTACAAAATTAAACGCCAATAGATTTTTAATTGATCAAGTCAACTTCTTCCAGGAATATATCTCCTTAAGAACCTATCGCAAAAATGCTGTTAGCCAAGCCCAATATTATCACTTACCCTTATTTTACGAAGCCGGGAACAGGTTAGGTTTAAATAAAGTCGATGTAAAACTCTTCTCACATGAAGAATTAATTCTGGCCTTGTCGGGAAAATTATCAAGAAAAGATATTAAATCGTTGCTGACTGAAAGAAATAAAGGCTGGGCATTATTGATGCTTAATGGGAAAGTTAAAATCTTTACCGGAACAAAAAACATTATTGAAACCATTGAACGTTATCGAATAATTGCTCCAAGCTCTGCCATGCAAAGAGTAGTTAAAGGTTCCATTGCCTGTCGGGGTAAAGCTACCGGTCAGGTCAAAATCATAAAAAAAATATCCGAATTATCCAAAGTAGAAAAAGGTGATATTTTGGTAACAAAAATGACTACTCCGGATTATGTCGTTGCCATGCAAAAAGCCGCTGCCATAGTCACTGATGAAGGCGGAATCACCTGTCATGCCGCTATTGTCTCCCGGGAATTTAATATTCCCTGTATTATCGGGACTAAAAACGCCACCCAAATTCTATCCGATAATGATCTGGTCGAGGTCGATGCCTTGGCCGGAGTCGTTAGGGTTATCGAGGCTGTCGAAGTTACTGAAGATATAAAAGTCATTCCCGGAAAAACAATCTATAAAGGGAAAGTTCGGGGAAAAGCCAGGATTATCCTCGATGCTGCTGATTTTAACAAAATCCAATCCGGAGATATTTTAATTACCCCCCAGACTACACCCGAATATCTTTCCGCTCTCTACCGTGTCAAAGGTTTTATTGCCGATGAAGATTCACTCACTTCCCATTCCGTCTTATACGGAAAAGCACTTAGATTACCCTCTATAATGGGAACAGAATATGCCAGAAACGTCATTCAGGATGATGAGGAAATTGAACTTAATGCCACCAACGGCCTAGTAAGAAGATTTGTCTAACTCAATCCTCTCTTTCCCCACAAACCGATACAATTTCCCTCCGTCTTTTTTAATGTGATCAGTAAATAATATTCCATTTAAATGATCTAGTTCGTGCTGCAATACAATTGCCTCAAAACCATCCATTAATTGTTGTTTTTGGGTTAATTTTTCGCTCTTAATTTCCTCCCAACTTACCTCAACTTTCAGAAATCTTTTTACTGTCCCGTAAAGATTGGGAAAGGATAAACAACCCTCCAAAAAGTCCTCTTTTTTGCCCTCACTGTCTTCGATTATTGGATAAACTTTTTCTCCATAGGTCTTAATAATTTGAGGATTTATCATCACCAGTATTTCTTTTTCTTTTTTAATTCCCAAAAAGCGGTTTTTATATCCGATTTGAGTCGACGCCAACCCGGCCCCGTTTTCGCTTTTGTCAAGCACCTCAACTAAATCCTTTATCTCCTTTAATAGTCTGACAGTGACATTTTTTACTTCCTCCGTTTTTACCCGCAATTTTGAATCGGGGTATAGAACCATTTTTCTCATGTCCATATTATATAATAAGCCATGATTTCCCTGGTTTTTTTTGGTTCTTCCGAGTACTCTCTTATAATTCTTAGAAAAATTTTAACCCTGTCAAATTTTTCTTTGTCTTTGGTTGTTTCCAAAATTGACAAACCCTTCGGTCGGGATCAAACCGTTACCCCTAATCCCGTCGTCAAATTCGCCCGCGATAATAATCTCCCTCTCCTCCAAATCGAAAATTTTTCTCCTGACCATAAATCATCTATCATCAATCATAAATCTGATCTTGGCTTATGCGTTGCCTTCGGTCCGCCCTTTTTTGATGAGGATTTGATTGATATGTTTACCCACAAAATCGTCAATATTCACCCCTCTCCTCTGCCCAAATACCGTGGGGCAACACCTGGCCCCTGGCAAATTATTAATGGCGAAACTGCCTCAGCTGTTACCTTTTTTCAAATCGATCCCCTGCCTGATCACGGACCAATCATCGCCACTATCCCCTTTACTATTTCTTCCACCGAAACAGCTGATTCTTTTTATCAAAAAGCTTTTTCTATGGCTGCCGATAACCTTGACTCAGTTCTTGAATCATATACAGGTCCTAAATCATCTCTAATTCCTCAAGACCATTCCCAAAAAAGTTATTTTCCCAAACTGTCTAAAGATGGGGCAAAAATAGATTGGTCCTGGTCGCCGGAAAAAATTGAACACTTTGTCCGAGCCTTAATTCCCTGGCCAATTGCCTGGACTTTTGCGGCAAATCATAAAGGGGTAAATTTTAAAATGAAAATATTTTCTTTTGATTCTAAAATTAACGAACCTCAAAAAGTCCAGATCGAAGGCAAAAAATTCACTTTGTGGTCCGAAATAAAAACCCATTACTCAATAGTCAAGCAAAAATACCTACTTCAATATCACCCATAAACCAGGAAAAATCTCATCATAAATATTTATTTTAGTAAAATAATTGTCTGTTTTTCTCTACCTAAAGAGTTAAGTTTATACCTAATATACCACCTTTTTTATTTTGACAAAAACTTGCAAATTCTTTTTAATTATTTAAAGGAGGAGCAAAATTATGCCAGTCAAAAAGAAAGCTAAGAGAAAAGTCAAAAAAACAAAATCTAAAAAAAGAAAATAAGTCTTAACTAATTAAAAAAACGGCGCTTATTTGAGTGCCGTTTTTTTAATCTCCCCCTTCATTTTTTTAAGACATTTACTACAAAAACTACCGCTGATTTTATCCTTACCGAATCCGAGAGTCACCTTTTGGATATTGGCCTTAAAAGTCCTTGGGGTGCGGTTTTGAGCATGTGACCGATTCCGGCCAATCTTTGTCCCTTTGCCGCATAAATTACATTTTCTCATGGGATATACTATAACACATGGATTTTCTTTTTTCCTTCATTCTTCCTTTCTTCGGTCTCATTTTGGCAGTTACCATCCACGAATTTGCCCATGCCCTCGTTGCTGACCGCCTTGGTGATCCTACCCCTCGGGCCGCCGGTCGTCTAACTCTCAACCCCCTCTCCCACCTTGACCCTCTGGGCACAATCATGATTTTTATTGCTCATTTCGGTTGGGGAAAGCCAGTTCCCATTGATCCTTATAATTTTTCTTCGCCTCGGCGCGATGAAATATTGGTTGCCCTAGCTGGTCCGGCCAGTAATATTTTTTTGGGGGTTGTTCTGGGAATCTTTTATCAAATTACTGGAATTTATCACCCGATCATCCAAATAATTGCCGTTACCGACTTTTATCTTGCATTTTTCAACCTTTTGCCCCTTCCCCCTTTAGATGGTTCAAAAATATTTTTAAACCTTCTCCCGATTGAGACTGCTCTAAAATGGCAGGAAGCTTTTGACCGCTACGGCTATTTTTTAATAATCATCCTTCTCTTCCTTCCCTTTGCTGGATCTTCTCTGATAAGTTTCTTGGTCTCCCCACCGGTAAACTTATTAACCCACCTATTTTTTTAGAGTATAATTAGTTTATGAATCAGAGTCGTCTTCTTCTGGGTGTTCTTTTGCTCTCACTTTTTTCTTTCGGTCTTTTTCAAATTGGTTCTTCTCTTAATGGCTCAGCCGTTTTAGGAGACAGTACCATTTCTCAGCCAATTACCGCCCATCCCGATGTTATCCCTTGCCAAGTTATTATTCCCATCATTAATTCCTATTGCGCTGATTCAAATAACTGGCTTATCTGTAAAACTCTTGACAACGTTTTAAAGACCTATTGTCCCTAATTTGTTAAGTTCCGCCACCATTTGATTAATTTCCTTCGCCTTCATCCCATGTACCCTTGCTCCCATCTCCAACGTCTCCGTTGTTACCATCCCACAACCGACACAGTGAAGTCCATATTTCTCAATCAATACCCCTACCAGTTTTGGGTTCTTTTCCATCAACTCTCCGATTATTGTGTTTTTAGTTATCTTTTTTTTAGATTTCATCTAGTTTTATCTTTTTTAATTCATTATAAATTCCTGTCTCAACTCTTTGCCAAACACCCCTCAAATGACATCCTCCCGCCCTAATACAATCACCACTCTCGCCTAAACAACCCACTAAACCTTTATTTTCCCCAAAAGCCTCCAAAAGATCATACATATTCTTTTTCTTCCAATTCCCGGTCAAGACGTAACCGCCATTTTTTCCTTCTCTGCCTTTAATTATTTTTCCTTTACCCAATTTAGCTGCCACCTGACCCAAAAATCTATAGGGTAATTGTAAATCTCTGGCCGCTTCCGATAGTGACATCGTTTTACCCGTATTTTTAGCCAAATAAGCAATTATCTCTACTCCATATTCTACTTTTTTTGACACACTGATCATGCTACAATTCTATCATCCTGCTGAAAGCGATCTTTAAGAAGGTGTTTTTTCTAGCTAACCTATACTAAATGGGAAACGGATTGTTTCTGGGGGTGATACCCTAGAACAGTTTTCCACCACGTCAGTTTGCGTGGAGAAGCCACTATTGAAGTTAACTTTCGGCAGGCCTATTTCTTTAGGTGAAATTTTAAACGAAGTGAAAAAATTTTCCTAAAGACATGGTCCAGCGAACGCAGTGAGTCAGACTTCCATTGGAACTTATTTCAATTCAAATTCAATTCCTTCTTCAACCTCCCCCACACCTTCCCCATCGTCTTCTGATTATTTTTTGCTTCCTTCCTGATATTTTTCCTAAATTTATGTTGAAAATATTTCGGATTATCCAAATATTCCAACAAAAAATCTGCCGCCTGACCCGGTTTTTCTTTTACCCACCCCAGACCTTTCTCTTTAATTATCTCCACATTACCATCCTCCTGCCCTCCGATATGGGTTATGGCCACCATGGGCCGATGACAAGCCACCACATCAAACAAAAAATTAGGTCCGGCTTTTCCAAAAACCATATCACTGGCTGTCAATACCTCAGCCATATTGTCAATCCAACCTAAATTTTTGACTATTATATCCTCTCCCCGCTTCATTCTCCGCAACAGTTTGACATATTCATCCACCATTGAATGTAGCAGCTTATCTATTCCGGTATTAAAAATGAAAGCACATTTCTTTTTTATCATCATCAATACCGGTAATAATTGGGCCAATGAATTTGTTCCCAAACTCCCCCCTCCCACAAAAACCACCGGTCGATTATCAAAAATTCCCAACTTTGCTCTGGCCCGTTTCCGATCAATCGACAAATACATCTCCCCCCGTACCCACCAACCGGTCGCCATTATCCTCTCGGGATTTACCCCGTATTTCGGGGACATTTTTACCCCAACTTCATCATAAACTAGATTCAAATCCGCTTCCGGAACAAAGGTGGCTGGATTTATCGTCCAGGGATCAGCCACCACCGACCACAAAACAAACTTTTTGTTTTCTTTCTCTCTTAACTTCACCAGAGAATGACTGTGAAACCAATAACAGGAAATTATTAAATCCGGTTTAACCCTATCAACTAATCGTTTCAGCTCAGGTATATTAACCACCGACAAACTCTCTATCAATGTCCTAGCTCTCTTACTGATAGAAATCCATCTGGTCAGACGATTACTTAAGGGAAAATACCGATAAGAGAAGGTATAAATATCATTTCCAATCCCTGTTTCGGCCCTAACTTCAGCATATTCAACTGATATTCCCCCTTCCTTTTCCTTCGTTTTCAAAAACCCGTATATGGCTCTGGCAATCGACCGATGCCCCCAGGGCATATGATCAGTGATGACTAGAATTTTCTTTCGCACCATACTGTATTCTATAATATCTTATCTGCCTGAGTAGCTCAGTTGGTTAGAGCACCTGTTTTGTAAACAGGTTGTCGCGAGTTCAAATCCCGCCTCAGGCTCAAAGTGTCAAAAAACCTTCTTGAAACTTTGTCCCAAAAAACTCATCAAGCTGCCGAGGAACATCATGATTTCGGTGCCAAAGTTATGGAAAACTTCCCTGGACCAAATTTAATCAGCCTTCATCATCTTGTCTCTTACTACTTACTCATCGGTGTTTCCAACACTCTCAATAGACTGGCTCAACCCAAATCCCCCAAAATAACCAAACCCCATTAACTTACCCAAAATTTTTCGCTTTCAGATCTTACTATTTACAGATATAATACAGAAGTTATGGATACCGGAAATATTTCCGCTTTAGTACTGGCCGGAGGCAAGGGCATCCGTATCGGTCAAAGTTTGCCAAAAGTGTTAAATCCCATTGTCGGTAAACCGATGATTCATTATTCTCTCGATACTATCCGCAAAATTCCTATTCACCACATTCTGGTTGTTGTCGGGTTTCGGGACCTGGACGTTCGGGGTAGTATCAGAAACGAGGATATTGATTATGTTTATCAGGCAGAACAACTCGGTACCGGCCACGCTCTAAAAATCTCTATTCCGGAATTACCCCTGGAATGTAACGAAGTCATCGTCTTAAATGGTGATGATTCGGCTTTTTACGACGTTTTTACTCTAAGAGAATTTATTGAAAACCATCGTCAGAGCAAGGCAAAATTAAGCCTGATGACCATGAAAGTAAAAAAACCGACTGGTTTAGGCCGAATCTCCAGAAATCCTAACGGTAAAATACAAAAAATAATTGAGGAAAGAGATGCTTTGGAAAATGAAAAGAAAATAAATGAAATAAACACCGGCTGTTACATTTTCAACATTGATTGGTTAAAAAAATCGATTGGTCAAATTTCCAAAAGCAACTCGGGAGAATACTATATTCCCGATCTTATCTCCATCGCCGTAAATCAAAAAACACACGTTAATTCCTATTTACTGGAAAATAATAAAGAGTGGGTATCCGTTAACACTCAAGAACAATTAAAAGAAGCCAACATTGAAATATTAAAAAGATTAAAGAAGAAAAAACAACCGACAGTTTTTGTTTTTGGTATCGACAACACTCTAATCAACACCGACGCCATTAAAAAACATGTCGGCCAGAACTTAGTTCCGGACCTTTTTGGCGATAAATTAATAAACACTTTTTGGGAAGAATACGAAAACACCCGTAAAAATTTTGGCTTCGTTTCCATCCCTGATTTTAGTGACGCTTTTGCCACCCGGGTAAATATTCCGGAATACTCCTACAGCATCAGAAAAATGTTTTATTCGCTCCCTTTCGACCGCTTTATTTGCGACGGAGTCAACGAACTCATGGACTATATTCAGGAAAAAGGTGAAATCGCCATCGTTTCCGAGGGTGATTTGGTCTACCAGCCAATAAAAATTAAAAACCTTCCCTTTGTTAAATATATCGACGAAGTCTTTGTTTTTGAAAACAAAATTACCAATATTGATAAAATTGTCGATATTTACCAAGATTGGCGAAAAATTATTATTGACGACAAAGCTTCAGTTTTATCATCTTTCAAAAAACTTGACCCCGAAGCCATTACCATCCATCTCCAGCAGGGAACATACGGCCACATACCTCAGTCCGGATTTACCCCAAACCTTGAAGCCAAAAACATCGATCAGGTCAGAAAATTTATTCAGGAACTGTGAACTATCAGTCTTTGGTGTCTCGAAACCACTTCCTTAGGAATTTCCTTCTTCTCTTTAAATAAGTAATCATAAATTGCCTCAGAAAGTGCATCAACTGACAAGAGCGAACAATGGATTTTTACCGGTGGCAAACCATCCAGTGAATCAATTACGTCTTTATTAGTCATTTTTATGGCCTCATCAATAGTTTTCCCTTTAACCAAATCAGTAATCACCGAGCTGGTGGCTATCGCTGCCGCACAACCATAAGTTTCAAATTTAATCTCGGTAATAATATTATTTTTAACTTTTATATACAATTTCATTACATCACCGCAAACCATATTTCCCACTTCTCCAATACCGCTTGGATCATTGATCTTCCCTAAATTATGGGGGTTTCTGAAATGCTTTAATACTTTTTTTGAATACTGAAACTGAGCTCTTGTCATTTTTTAAATGGTGACATTTTTCTTAATTTAGCCACCACCTCCGGTACTACTCTTAATACATAATTTATTTCTGCTTCAGTCGTCCACCGCCCCAAACTAAATCGAATCGACCCATGAGCCTCCGGCGCCGTCAATCCCATAGCTAACAATACATGGCTTGGTTCCAAACTCCTCGACGAACAGGCAGACCCGGTCGAAACTTCAATTCCCCTCACATCCAGTTCCAGTAATAATCCTTCCCCTTCCACTCTGGCAAAAGAAATGTTGACATTATTTGGTAATCTGTTTTTAGCATCTCCATTTAACCAACAATCCTCCACTTTATCCAAAATTCCTTTAATTAATTTGTCTCTCAATTTTCTGATATTCTGACCTTCTGATATTCTGATATTCTGACAAACTTCAACTGCTTTCCCCATTCCTACAATCGCCGGTACATTTACAGTTGAGGACCTGACCCCCCCCTCATGCCCGCCGCCATGTAATATCGGATTAATTGCCACTCCGTTTCGAATATACAAAATCGCTACCCCTTTGGGACCATAGATTTTATGTGATGACGCTGTTAGTAAATCAATTTCCATTTCTTTAACATCAATTAGCACTTTCCCAAAACTCTGTGAAGCGTCGGTGTGAAATAGAACTCCTTTCGCCCGACACAAACTACCAATCCGCCCAATGTCCTGAATCGTTCCCACTTCATTGTTGCCATGAATCACCGAAACCAGCAAAACCTCCTCGGTCAGCTCTCTCCCCAACCACTCAAAATCTATCAAACCATCTCGGTTTACTGGAATTTCCTTTATCTCATAGCCTTTACCCGCCAACCATTTGGCACTTTCCACCACACAGTCATGTTCAATCGATGAGATTAATATTTTCTTTTTTAGGGGATTGGCTTCGGCCACTCCTTTTAGAGCCAAATTATTACTCTCAGTAGCATTGCCGGTAAACACAATTTCCTCAGTTTCCGCCCCGATACTTCTGGCTATTATTTCTCTGACTTTTTCCACTGCCGCTGATGCCCTCATCCCCTGACTATGAAGCGACATGGTGTTGCCAACAAATTTTCCCCAATACGGTTCCATGGCCGCAATTACCCTCGGATCCACCGGCGTAGTGGCCGCATAATCAAGATAGACCAATCTTTTTTTCATACTAACACCATTTTAGTAGCAGTTGGCTCCAAACACAAGTGGGAAATTTGAGCCTGGAAAGGAATTCGAATCCTTGACCTTCCCCTTACCAAGGGGATGCTCTACCAACTGAGCTATCCAGGCAAATCTTGATATTGTAACAAAAATTTTATCACGTACTCAGTCTAAAAAGCCTATTTTTGTTATAATTCGAGCATTGGAGAGGTGCTCCGAATGGTAAGGAACTTGTTTTGAAAACAAGCGCCCGCAAGGGCATGCAGGTTCGACTCCTGTCCTCTCCGCCAGTTGGGAAATGTTAATGTAAATATCTATCTATTTTTTATAATTCACCATCAATCTCTCGTAAATATTCTCTGGCGTTAGTCTGTACCATTTAAAATTTTTATTTAAATAAATTTTATAATTATTCCTATTTATTACCTCTTCGCCTGGACATTTGTATTTATTTCCGTCACAAATACTTACCCTTGTACCATCATTGCCAATTCCATTTACTTGGTAATATAAATAAAATAACGGCATTGAGGCCATGTCCGATTCCAGATAATGTTCAATTACTATTGGGCCACTAATTTTTAGATCCAACTCGTTTTTTATCTCTTTAATTACCTTTGTCTGGCTCTGATGTTCATTAATATTTTTCCAATCATTCATTGTTGCCAACACTAATACTATCCCAAAAATAATCGCTCCAATATATTTGTTAAATTTAAACCACTGGGTCATTATCCACGAACAAATTAGAATTAATATTCCATAAAACGCTATAAAATATTCCCTTGATCTTACCCCCTTATAATTTCTCATTAATAAAACTTGAATTATAAATACCATTCCTACTATCCACCAAAATCTATTAATTTTTATTTTATTTTTCATCACCAAAAATATCGCCACCATTCCCAAAACAACCCATATATACCCAAAATTATTCCATCCTATTATTACTGAACCAAATAATTGTGGCCAAAAATCTCGTAGCTCTGTTAACCATCTCACTGGCACATAAAATTTATTAACTCCAACAGTGTAGTATTCAATCACGCTTTTAATCCATATTCCCTTTCTTTGAATATCAAAGATTATTATTGGTAAAAATGTCATTATCCACCCCGTAAGCATTGACAACCCCCATTTAATCCGTTTTTTTAAATGGTATTTGTTTATTAGCACGATTGCTAGTGGTATGGCCATTAATCCCCATGATTGAAAATGAAAATTTATCGACAGTCCTACTCCAATTCCCACTAATATTCCCCACTTCCACTTATCGGTATCAACCGTTCTCTTCGTTGCCCACCAAGCTATGGCACTACTAAAGCCTACAATTACAGTATTAAGCATATCCGGCGAATTTTCCACCAATCCTATTGCTACTGCTGCTATTAATCCCGCTATCCATCCACCGGTTAAATAATAAAAAATAACTGCAATTATCGACATTATTCCAAAACCAATCCATGGTCCCCCAACAGTCGGGATTACTTTTTCCCAAAACATTATTATCCAGTGATACCATGGTCCAAAATTAAATGGCCCAGCCGAAGAAGGAGATCCAATTTCCGGTATTTTTCCATTTCTTAATGCATATAAAGCAATAATCGCATCTCTACCTTGATCTTGGTTTAACACCCACCGATTGTCAAAATTCCAAAACCTCAAAGACACTGCGATTCCGATTATAAATAACAACACCCCATATCGCTTCCACCTTTTTTTCACACCCTATTTTACCTTAAATTTCCAACTCTCTTGTCTCTCGTTTTTTAAAATCTAGTTTCTCTTTTAAAGTTACCCAATAGTCGATTTTACAACAGTATATTTGGGCACAAAAGAAAAAAGAAAAAAATTATTTAAAATCATGTTTCATATTGGTGAAGTTACTTGTGTTATAAAA
>Ga0210049_1001192_pt1 | contig 24046 bp, 26 predicted proteins | sample CryGeyCG2014_300_2_FD_183964 | JGI IMG/M metagenome (GOLD analysis project Ga0210049, IMG submission 183964) | Groundwater microbial communities from aquifer - Crystal Geyser CG06_land_8/20/14_3.00 (SPAdes) (version 2) | ecosystem: Environmental > Aquatic > Deep subsurface > Groundwater | place... | reverse complement strand
CCTACGGTCTTGCGCTTCCCCTGGTCGTCTTCGCCGATGACCGGTGCCTTCAGCCATTGCTTCAGGAGCGCAAGGATGCCTCCATCCACTATGCGTTCGGCGATTACGGCCAGCAGCTTGGCGTGCGCGGATCGAACTTGGCGCATAGGCTTTTAGCGCGCCCCGGCGGCAGGGCGTGATACAGCGTCGAGCTGGAGTACAGCAGGATCATGGTGAGGGCAAAGACGCTGGCGCCGACGATGTTCGCCGCTTTGTCCAGACGCGCCGCCGCGACGATGAGCACCGGCGCGGCGGCCAGCGCCAGCAGGGCGCTGAGGCCATGACTGAGGCTGTTGGCGATCTCTTCGGGTCTTGATTGGGGGCGATCCTTCATTGTCGGCGCGTCCTCGCGGAAATACGCAGAGTAGCTGGACGCGGGGCTCGCCTATTTACTGTCGCCCTTTGCCGCGTCCTGGATATGCTCACCCGCCTTTTCGATTTGCTCTCCGGTTTTCTCTATCGTGTTGTCAACTGCCTGGCCAGCATTCTCAACTGGGCCGGCCTTCGGCTGTCCGAAATTCTCGACCGCCTGGTCGACTTCCTTGCCAGCTTTTTCCAGCGGGCCTTCCTGCTTCTGGCAACCGGGTAGCGCGAAAAAACATGCGCTTATGACCAGGAATGCGCTGATGCTCTGGCAGAATTTGATCTGTTTCATCATTTCTTCCTCATGGTTCACGGGTCACTGGCGCGGTTTGACCTGTAGATGGTTTTCAACTTCCCGGACACCCCCTACCGACTCCGCCAGTGATCTGGTCCGATCAAAGTCGGATTGCGTATCGACCGACCCAGTCAATGTCACCACGCCTTTGACGGTATCCACGCTGATGCGCAGCGTCTTCAGTCCGGGCTCGGAATAAATGGCGCTTTTGACCTTGGCCGTAATCTCGGCATCGGCCATGGCAACGCCGGCTTTGTCGCTTTTCTCGCTTAGCTTTTCACCGACTTTATCGACGGTTTCTTCGATCTTCATGCCCGCACTATTGGTCGCGTCGTCCAGCTTTTTTCCCGCGGTTTCGGCGGGTCCGGGTTTGTCGCATGCGGCAAGAGCGGCCACGAGCAGCATCGAAATGCTGAGTAACTTGAAGTTTTCCAAGGTTTTCATCCGGGTTCTCTTTTCTGGGTTCGTTGCGGCTTCGGCGCTTGTGCCGAAGCCCTCAGCGCAATGAGGGGGCGCGACGCATCAGCCAGTTGAACTAATGCATCGCACGTCGTTCTTCATTTGCCGCTTATTTGCCAATTTCGTGACCGATGACGCCGCCGACAGCAGCGCCACCGACGGTTCCAACCGCGCTACCGCCAGTAAGAACGGCACCTCCAATAGCGCCAGCACCGGCGCCTATAGCCGTGTTCTTATCCTGTGACGACATGCCGGCACAACCGCCCAGGCCAAGCAGCATGACTGCTGCAACTGTACTGATCGCGAATATCTGCATTGATTTCATGGCATTACCTCTTTATTAAACGTGGTGTTTCCGGTGCTGAACACGAAGCCGAGTGCCAGCGCAATCGCGCTGATATTGAAATGATTCATTCCTGTTTCTCCATAAGGTGAGCTTGGGAGCGATGCTTCGGCAAACTTGCCGGGCAAACGCTTTTCTTCGCCACGGTGCAGATATCACACGCACGCATGCTGGCTCGGATGGTTTTATCTTATGAAGTCAGACTTTCTCTGTCTGTCTGCTGGCGTACATAGCAGGAGATCGAGCAGTGCGCCAGCCGGCTGTAGTCTCCTATAATAGGTCTGTCAAAAACATTCGATTCAGGGCCGTCGTTCGGACGTGGCTGATCTGATGAAGAGGAGATAAATCATGCCCCCCCCCCCCCCGCGAGATGAACCCTCGCCAGAACCACCTTCTTGCCGCGCTGTCGGCGGATGAGTTCGCGCGTATCTCTTCCAATCTGGAATGGGTTCCGCTGCCGCTCGGCGAAGCGGTTTGCGAACCCGGCATGAAGATGCACTACGTCTATTTTCCGATCACTAGCATCGTGTCCCTGCTCTACGTCATGGAGGATGGTGCATCGGCAGAAATCGCCGTGGTTGGCAACGAGGGCCTCGTCGGTGTCTCCCTGTTCATGGGCGGCGAAACCACGACCAGCCGGGCCGTCGTGCAAAGCGCAGGCCACGCTTTCCGGATGAAAGGCACATTGCTGAAAGCTGAGTTCTTTCGCGCCGGCCCGATGCAGCGTTTGTTGCTGCGCTACACCCAGGCGTTGCTGACCCAGATGGCGCAGACGGCGGTGTGCAATCGGCATCATTCGGTGGATCAGCAGTTGTGTCGCTGGCTGTTGCTGAGCCTGGACCGTCTGCCGTCGAATGAGTTGATCATGACCCAGGAATTGATCGCCAACATGCTCGGTGTGCGCCGTGAAGGCGTCACCGAGGCCGCCGGAAAATTACAGCAGGCCGGGTTGATCGAGTACCGCAGGGGGCATATCACCGTGCTGGATCGGGCTGGATTGGAGACGCGTGTTTGCGAGTGCTACGCCGTGGTCAAGAAGGAGTTCGATCGCCTGTTGCCGTACTAGGCGAGCGGGCCAACTGCCGGTCAAATGCAATTATCCGGTAGCACCTTCCTGGCGGTATCTCACATCGCTCAGCAGACGGTTCAATTCCGTTTTCACCACCGCGTAGCATTCGCATACACGGGATTCCAGGCCGGTGCGGTCCAATACGGCAATGTGGCCGCGGCGGTAGCTGATATGACCCGCGCGCTGCAGATTGCCGGCGGCCTCGGTGACGCCTTCGCGGCGCACGCCCAGCATGTTGGCGATCAATTCCTGGGTCATCACCAAATCGTTGGACGCTGAGCGATCCAGCGTCAGCAATAGCCAGCGACACAGTTGCTGTTCCACCGTATGGTGTCGATTGCAGGCTGCGGTCTGCGCCATCTGGGTCATCAGCGCCTGGGTGTAGCGCAGCAACATGCGCTGCAGCAAACCAGCGCGATTGAATTCCCGCATCAGCTTGTCGCTCGCCAGCCGGTAGGCGTGGCCAGCGGTCTGCACCACGGCCGAGCTGGAGGTGGTGTCGCCGCCCATGAACAATGAAACGCCGAGTACCCCTTCGTTGCCTACCCCGGCAGATTCGGCCGAAGCGCCCGATTCCATGACGTAGTGCAACGAGATGATGGCGGTGGTGGGAAAATAGGCGTAGCGCAACTGGCCGCCGGGTTCATAGAGCATTTCACCGAGGGGCAGATGGACCAGTTCGAGATGCGTCGCCAGGGGTTCGTATTCCGCCGTGGGCAGGGCGGCCAGCAAATGATTCTGGCTCGGGTTGTGGGGTGTTGGCATCTTCGTTTATTTCTTGCCGGTGATTTCCACACCGATGCCGCGATAGCCAATGAAGCGGCAGGCCTGGGTGAACATCGGCTCGCCGCTGACTCTGAAGCGCTGCTGCGAGCCGTCTACATTAACGCGGCTGAAGACGAAATCCAGAAAGGGTTGGCGAGCGGCAATGGTGGCCTGCAAATGTTGCCGTTCCGCTTCGTTCCAGCCATCCCGCAGAGCAGCCCCGGGTTCTCCCGCCAACGGGTCGACGCGGATGCCCAGCATCTCCAGGACCGGACCGGAAACCTTGGTGAAATTCATGTTCTCGTCCTGCTCCCAGTACCAGTCTGAGGCCAGTTCGGTGAGGCTGCGATAGCGCGCTTCGCTTTCGCGCAGTTCGGCGGTGCGGTCCTGCACCGCCTGTTCCAGCACCTGATTGCTGAGCTCCAGTTGTTTGTACAGCAGCCGTACTTCCAGCATGTTGTGGATGCGCGTCCTGGCTTCCACCAGATCGAACGGCTTGCTGATGAAATCCTTCGCCCCGGCTTGCAGCGCGCGCAGCTTGTGGGCAGGTTGGGCGGTGATCACCAGGACCGGAAGATAGGCGTCAGCGTCGTTGGTCTTCAGGCCTTCCATGACCTGGAAGCCATCCATGCCGGGCATCTGCAAGTCGAGCAGAATCAGGTCGTAATGGTTCTTGCGATGCAGCGCGAAGACTGTACGCGGATTCATGGTCGATTCGACGTGGAGGTAGCCGGCGTCGCTCAGCATCTGCGTGAGCAGCATGACGTTGGACTCCTGATCGTCGACGATCAGGATGCTGGCGTCGAGAATTTCCGCTTCGGTAATCATCGTGCTTCCTCCTTGCCGGCTGCGCGGGTGCCTTGCGCGTATTGCAGCGCTACGTCCAGCGCATCCATGAACGCGTTGACCTTGATCGGCTTGGTCAGATAGTTGAAGAATCCGGCCGCCAGCGCCTTCTCGATGTCATGCGCCAAGGCGTTGGCGCTCAGCGCGATGATGGGGATATGCGCCGTCAACGGATCGGCGCGCAGGATTTTCATGGCTTCGACCCCGCTGATGCCAGGCAGATTGATGTCCATCAGGATCACCTCGGGCTGATAGGCGCGCGCGAACTCGATGCCGATATTGGCATCCGCTGCCGAGAGCAGACGCAGGTCGGGACGGCGCGCGATGATCTGCTCGACCAGTTCCAGGTTGGCCGGATTGTCTTCGACGTAGAGCAGGGTGCGCAGCGGCGTACCCGCCGGCAACTGCGCCTGCACCAGCGCCGCTTGCTCGGCTTCGTGGGCCGCGAGTTGCGGCGCGGTGGTCAGTCTCAACTCGAACCAGAACACGGTACCCACGCCGACGACGCTATCCACGCCGATGACGCCGCCCATCAACTCGACCAGCCGTTTGGTCACCACCAGGCCGATGCCCGTGCCTTCTTCCTTGCCGGTTTCGCGGCCGAGCCGGTTGAATGGCTGGAACAACTGGGAGAGGAGTTCCGGCGCAATGCCGGCTCCGGTATCGCGGACGCTGATTCTCAGTGAATTCGGCAGCGAATTCGGCGGGCTCAGGCTGTACTCCACCGCCACCGTGCCGCCCGGCCGGTTGTACTTGATGGCGTTGAACAACAGGTTGATCAGCACCTGCTTGACCCGGGTGCGGTCGGCCTTGACGAAGCGGGGTGTGTCGAAGCGCGGGAAGGTCATGCCGATGCCGCGCTGCTGGGCCTGGGGCTCGATCATGGCGCGGCATTCGAGCATGACTTCGGCCAGCGAGACCGCCTCCTGGGACAGCGTCACCTTGCCGGATTCGATCAACGACAGATCAAGGATTTCATTGATCAGTTCCAGCAGATACCAGCCCGCCTTGAGTATCTGGTCGAGGTTGCGCTGCTGCGAAGGCGTGGGGCTTGGCACGCCGGATTCCATGAGTTGCGCGAAGCCGAGAATGGCATTCAGCGGCGTGCGCAGTTCATGGCTCATGCCGGAAAGAAAATCCGTCTTTGCGCGGTTGGCTTTTTCGGCGGCGGCCAGGGCCTGGTTCAGTTCCGCTTCGACCTGCTTGCGCAGCGAATTGTCGGTGCCGATCAACAGGTAGCCGATCAGTTCGCCGAAATCATCGCGCAGCGCCGTGATCGACACGATGGCCGGAAATCGACCGCCATCCTTGCGGATGTAGGTGAGTTCGTAGATGTCTTCGATGCCGCGCGAAGCCTTGAACGCCAGCGCCTCGAAGCCCGGCGCGATGGGGGTGTCGAGTTCCAGGCTGAGCGCCTGTGCCCGCGCCATCACTTCCAGCGGGTCGTGAATGTCACTGGGATTGATCTTGTTCACCACCTCGACGGCCTGGTAGCCCAGCATGCGCTCGGCGCCGATATTGAATAACTGGATGATGCCTTTCTCGTCGGTGGCGATGATCGAGAAATTGGCACTGGTGAGAATGGCGTTCTGCAAGGCCCCGGTCTTGAACAAGGCCTCCTGACGCCGAGCTTCGCTGCCGCGGTCGTTGTTGGGGGAGGGGGGGCTTGTTTCGGCCATGGTTGATTTCCGTGCAAAGCGGGGAACGATCCCGAGGTGAGGGATGCAGACTTGCAGACTTGCAGATAGCCGACTGTACGCTGGCACACACACGCGGGCGGAAATTCCCTCGGACTGGCGGGAAAGCTCTCTGCGCCGCCAATCAGAAAAATAGTGTTCGATACGTTCGCCAGCGTACAGAGCGCCTCAGTAAAGAAGCGGATCGTTGCGATCGGGAAAATGGGATTTACAGCGTGGCTTGGGCTGGATTCCGTCTTTATTCAGCGTTTTTCAGGAGTAAAAAAATGCTCGAAACCATTGCGATTCTCTTGATTGTTCTCTGGGTGCTAGGCTTGGTCACTTCGTACACGATGGGTGGGTTCATTCACATCCTCATCGTCATTGCGGTCGTGGTGATCTTGCTGCGCGTCATTCAAGGCCGGCGTCTATAAAGAGACTTGAGGAATCAACCATGAACTCGAAACAACCCACAACGGAGAAAACCATGAATGCGTTATCTAACGAAGTCTCGAAAGAACAATTGATCGCCGATTTCAATGTGGTGATCGCGGACGCGGAAGCGCTGCTGAAAGCCACTGCCAATCAAGGCGGTGAGAAGCTGGCCGAGGTACGCGCCAAGGCGGAGGAATCGCTCCGGGTCGTGAAAGCCAGGATGCTGGATGCGCAGGAAGCGCTGGTGCTCAAAACCAAGGCGGCAGCCAAGGCGACTGACGTTTATGTCCACGAAAATCCCTGGAATGCGGTCGGCGTCGCCGCCGGTCTCGGCTTGTTGATCGGTTTTCTGATCGGCCGCCGTTAGGCGTTTTGGTATGTCGGAGAAAACACCCGGCGAAAGCCGGGGACTACTTGATTCGTTGACTACGCTGGCGGCCTCGCTGGTTGCCATCGCGCATACGCGCCTTGATCTGTTGTCCTCGGATATAGAGGAGGAGCGGGAGCATTTCTTTTCGCTGCTGGTGTTGGCGCTGACTGCTCTGTTTTGCCTGGGGATCGGCGTGCTGCTGGCAACGCTGCTGCTGGTGGTCGCATTCTGGGATACCTACCGTCTCCTGGTGCTGGGCACGCTTGCCGGGCTGTTTCTGGCGGCGGGTATCGCCGCATGGCGAATCGCCCTGCACAAGGCGAGGGCCAAACCGAGATTGTTCGCGGCGAGCATGTCGGAATTGTTGAAAGACCGGCAGCAGCTCGTTTCCCGTCCATGAGCGAAAAATCTGCCCGCCTGGCTGACCAACGTGAACGCCTGGTTGCTCTGGCGGCGGCTCAACGCACCGCATTGGCGCATAACATCGAGCCGTGGCGTATTCCGTTGGCGCGGGTTGACCAGGGATTGGCTGTATTGCGGGTGATCAAGCGCAATCCCGCCTGGATCGTTGTCAGTGGCGTTTTGCTTGCGGCGTTGCTGCGTGGCAACAGCATGAAATGGCTGCGGCGCGGCTGGGTGGCGTGGCAGATGCTGCGTGGACTGCGCAGCAGGTAGGGGGGAGCCTGCCCGAAAAAAAGCTGCCAGGCGAGTCAGATATCCCTTCAACATGATCAGGAGCAAACACCATGTCCAAGTCTCAGCAATCAAAGGCGGATTCAAGTCTGAAGTGCAACGGCGTTATGACGAGAGTGTAGCTGTTTCATAAAGACCTCATGCGGTGTTTTGAAGCCGAGGCATTTTCGCGGACGGTGGTTGAGATGGTGCATAGCCAGTTTGATGTCGTTCAGCGTGATGGATTCGAAGGCCATTTTCTTCGGGAAGAACTGACGGATGAGGCCATTCATGTTTTCGTTGGCGCCGCGCTCCCATGAGGCGTAGGGATGAGCGAAGAAGAAGTCGGCACCGAGTTGTTTGGCGATCCGTTCATGCTGAGCGAACTCCTTCCCGTTGTCGGTTGTCAGCGTGTGAACGCAGGCTGCAAAAGCCGGCTCGATACCCTGGCAGCTAGACTGCGCAGGGATTTTGCCATCCCGGTTGTAGCCGCCACGCGCATTGGTCGTGCCCACACCGAGATCGCCGACTATGCTGCGGCCAAAAAGGCTGGCCTGGTGGTGACCGGCGCACGCGGCGAGAGCACATTGCTCGACCTACTGATTGGCTCCACCGCCTCCCGCTTATTGCGGCTGGCGACCTGCCCGGTATTGATCGTCAAGAATGCAAAGGTGGAACCCTATCAAAGTGCCATCGCCGCAGTGGATTTTTCGCCGGGATCGATCCATGCGCTGGAACTCGCTCGCGCCGTCGCATCGGGTGCGCGGATCGAGGTGTTGCACATTTACGATATCGAGCATGATGACCGGATGCGTCAGGCGGGGATGGACGAGACATTCATCCTGGATCGTCAGGCACGCGTCCTGAAGGATGCGGAAAATCGGCTGGATATCGAGTTGACGGGAGTAAACGACGAGAAGCTCACGCGACACGTCATGGCGGCCTATCCCGCCGCCGCCATCAGCGAACGCGCTAGAACCCTGCGCGCCGACCTGATCGTCCTTGGCCGCCACGGCAAGAGCGGCATGCAGGAATTGCTGCTGGGCAGCGTCAGCAAGGATATGGCCAGTGCGTCGGACTGCGACGTGCTGTTGTGCTACTGAGCCTGCGCCGCGAGACACGCAGACAGCAGCTTGTGCATGTTCTCCATCTACGACGTATCTGCCAGGTTTTTCGCGGCACTGCTGGAGGCCGTTCCTCCAGGTGCAGGGCGAGGTCAGCGATGGCATAATCCTTTAACCCGGATAATCCATTGGAATCCTCGTGCATGTGGGAGCGGCGTCCTCGCCGGGATTTGCGGTCGAAACTTCATCATCAACTACCGCTCGGATGTGGGATGAAGCAGTCGCCACTCGGCAAGAACACATACACCACCATGAAACAGTTCCCGGAATGCCTGTCACCTGTCACTGATTATGCCCACAGCAAGCGCTGGCGGGCTTCCGCACTGACCCTGGCACTCGCCATGATCTCCGCTCTGGGCTGTGAACCGGCTCAGGCGCAGCCGGTCCCTGACGCCAGCGACCATCCCGCTGTCGTTCTGATCGCTCCCGAGACAGTGCAAGACATACTGAAAATCCACTTCGAGCTGCCCGCCGCCCTACCGGACGAAACCGCGCGTGCGACCTTTCTGCGCCGGGCGCAGCGGGAAATTGGCGAACTGTTGGCGAGCGAGGGCTATTTCACGCCGCAGATAACACTGCGCCCAACTGGGGATGGCGAGGCTCCAGCGTTGGAAGTCGCACCCGGCCGGCGCACCCTGGTAAGTGCGGTCAACATTGAATTTCGCGGCGCTATTGCCGCTGATATCCCTCTGGTCGAGCGCTTGCGGGCCTCGTGGCGTCTGCGGGTGGGCGAAGCTCTCCGCTCCCCTGGCTGGGAAGAGGCCAAGACCGTTCTGCTGACCAGAGTTTCGCGCAGGGACTATGCCGCAGCACGCATCGAGGAAAGCAGAGCAGACGTGGATCCGCTTGCCGCCACTGCCCAGCTGTCGCTGGTGCTGGATTCGGGGCCGGCCTTCCATTTTGGCGATCTGGCAGTAAGCGGCCTTGAACGCTATGACAAAATTCTGGTAACACGCCACGCGCCGTTCCATGCCGGCGACCCTTACCGTCAGGATCAACTGCTCGAGTTCCAGGCACGACTGCAGAACCTGCCAAACTTCAGTTCGGTCATTGTCAGTATCGAGCCAGATCCGGCCCTGCACGAAGCAGTACCCGTGCAGGTGATACTGAGCGAGGCAAAATCACGTCACCTGTCGCTTGGCGCCGGTTACAGTTCCAACAACGGCGCTCGCAGCGAAATGGCTTACCGCGACTACAATTTGCTCGACCATGCCTGGAACTTGGGTAGCGGGCTGCGCCTGGAACAGAAACGCCAGACCCTGTTCGCCACCATAGCCACGCTGCCCGACGCCTTGGGCTACCGCCTCGCTTGGGGCGCACATGTCGAAGCAACCGACATTCAGGGACTGAAAACCACGAACCACAAGCTGGGCGTGACACGCGGCCGCATTCAGGGACAGATCGAGACCCGCCTCGGAGTCAACTGGCAGCGGGAACAGAGGCGCCCGGCAGACGCCCTTGCGGAATCCGATCAGGCCCTGGTGCTGGACTGGCACTGGATTCGCCGCACAGTAAACAACCCGCTCTACCCGAGGCGCGGCGACGTGACTGAAGTCCTCATCGGCGGCGGCAGCCAGCGGCTGCTGTCGGACCAGGATTTTCTCCGTACCCTGCTGCGCTATCAGATATGGTGGCCGATGGGCGCACGCGACACCTTATCGCTGCGCGGCGAAGCGGGGTTCACCGCAGCCCCCTCGCGCTTCGGCATTCCGCAGGAATACCTGTTCCGCGCCGGTGGCACGCAGTCCGTGCGCGGCTACGCTCACCAGAGCCTGGGCGTGCAGGAAGGCTCCGCCGTGGTGGGCGGACGCACCTTGGCCGACGGCAGCCTCGAATATACCCACTGGTTCAGTCGCGACTGGGGCGCGGCCCTGTTCGCAGATATGGGCGGCGCTGCCGACAACTGGGGCGACTTGCGCTTGTCCGCAGGCTATGGCGCCGGGGCGCGTTGGCGTAGCCCGGCCGGCCCGCTTGCCCTGGATGTTGCCTGGGGACAGGATGCTGAAGCCTTGCGGCTGCATTTTTCGATTGCAGTGGCCTTTTGATGATGCACGATCAGACAAGACCATCACCACACCCCCCGGCAAGATACCGGCGAGGGTGGCTGTTTGTCCTGCTGTTTGTTATCTTGAGCTTGTCTGCGGGGGCCGGCTGGCTGCTGGCCACTTCATCGGGGCTGCAGTGGTTGGTATCTGTTAGCAGTGGCGGCGCCGTAACTCTGCAAGGCACGAACGGCACGCTGCTGGGGCCGCTGGGCGCTAAAACTCTGAGTTTCACCAGTGGCAAGACGCGCGTCACCATTCGCGATATACGGATGGAGTGGCGGCCTGCCGAGCTGCTGGCGGGACGACTGGAAATCGCCACGCTGACGGCGCAAAGCGTCGAAATACTGTCACCCCCCTCCGACGAACCGCTGACACTGCCGCAGGACTTGCACCTGCCGCTGCCTCTATCCCTAAGCAAAATTGACATCGGCGCATTGCGGGTCATCCGGCAGGCGGGCGGCACGCCGGATTTTGCCGCGACCAGGCTGAGCGCGCGAGTGGATAGCGATGGCCACCAACACCGCCTGCACGACTTGCGCGCCAGTCTCGAATTTGGCGAGTTAAGCGCATCCGGCCGGTTGGATGGTGCCCAGCCCTTTCTCCTGCAAGTCCGGGCTGCGCTTGCCGGACACGGCTCGCCGCAAGCGCGCATTGCCGCCAGCGCTAGTGGCAAGCTGGAACAGCTCACCCTGAAAGCGCAGGGCAGTGGCGCGGGACTCAGCGGGCAAGGCGAGGTGCAGTTGCAGCCATTCGCCGCTTTTCCGCTCGTCGCGCTGGCGCTCTCGGTGAACGGCCTCGATCCGCACGCCTTCTCTCCCAATGCGCCTCAGGCCAGCCTCGCGCTGCAAGCGGAACTGCGCCAGAACGCAGCCGGCAAGCTTGAAGGAAACGTGACCGCGAAAAATAACACGCCCGCGCCCCTTGATCGCGATGGCCTTCCGTTGCTTGAAGCCCACGCACACGCGACGATCTCCGCAGACAATGTGCAGTTCGACGCGCTAAGCCTGATTCTGGCCGGTGGCGGGCGCATCGCCGGACACTTAGCCTGGCAATTTAAACAAGCAACGGGCGCTGCGAACCTGACCATCAGTCACTTCGATCCGGCGGCGCTGGACACGCGATTGCGCCCCGCCCGCCTCGATGGCAAGGCAACACTCAGCGGTGATGTTCAAGCCCAGCGGGGCGTGATCTCTCTCGGTGCCGGTACATTGCGCCTGGATGCCCGCTTGGCGCGGGGAGGGGACATCCTGTCCCTGGATAGCCTGCGCCTGGCTCGCGGTCGGGCGGTGCTCACCGGCCAAGGGCGGTTAGGACTCGACGCAGGGCGACCCTTTGCCTTCAAGGGCGAACTCCAGCACTTCGATCTTTCCGCTTTCCTGCAGGCGGCGCCACGATCGGATTTGAATGCCAGGCTCGAACTCGCTGGCGCGCTGGCGCCCCAAACCAGCGGCACGCTGCGTTACGCCATCGGCAACAGCCAGTTGGCGGGCCAGATCGTGAGTGGTAGCGGCCAGATCGGTTTCAGCCGCATGAACCGGGCCAGTGGCGAAGCCGAGTTGCGGCTGGGCGACAACCGACTCAATGCGCGGGGCGGTTATGGCTCACCAGGGGAACGGCTGAATCTGACCCTTGCCGCACCGGCGCTGGCACAGCTCGGCCCCGGATTTGGTGGCGCGCTCAACGCCCACGCCACGCTGGTGGGCAGCCCGTCAGAACCGGATATGGCTTTCGAAATGAAAGGAAATCACCTCTCGCTGCCCGGCGGCCATCATCTGGCCAGCCTCAGTGCCGGCGGCAGCCTGCATGGCGAAGCACTGAATTTCAAAGGAGAAGCCGCTGGCTACCAGAAAACAGAGAAGGTTCTGTTGCAAAACCTGACTCTTGCCGTTCAGGGCAGTCGCTCGCGCCATGAATTGAGTGTAGAAGCCCGTCTCGGCAATGACATGAGCTTGGATTTACAGGCTTCCGGCGGACTCACCGACTCGGCACAGGGCTGGCGCAATGTGCAATGGCAAGGCGTGCTGTCGAAACTCACGGCCAGCGGTCAGATTCCCTTCCATTTGCTCGCCGCTACACCAGTTACGCTGGGTCGGGAACGCATTTCGTTGGGAAACGCCGAGTTCGCCGTAGCAGGTGGCCGGGCACAACTCGCCAGCGCCGAATGGACGCCCAGAAGCTGGAACAGCCGTGGCAGTTTCAGCGGCATCGGCCTGCGCCCCGGCGGCATCGCAGGCGAAGCACAGGATGCCCTGCGCCTGGCCGGTGAATGGGGTATTTCTGCCGCATCAAGACTGGCAGGCAAGCTCCGGATAAGACGTGAAAGCGGTGATTGGGTATTGCCCGGCGACCAGCCGATCCCCTTGGGCTTGCAGGATTTGCAGCTTGACGCTCACGCCACCGACAGTCGCTTGACCGCCGAACTGACGGCACGCGGCACACGCCTTGGCGACTGGCGCGCCAACATCGCCCTGCCCCTGAATCGAAGCGGCGCAGGCTGGAACGTGCTGCCTGAAGCGCCCCTCAGCGGGAAGGTTCGCATCGATGTGGCCGACCTCTCCTGGATCGGGCCCGTCCTGGACGACAACATCAAGAGCAGCGGCCGATTGGCCCTGGCGGCGGATGTGACGGGCACCTTCGGCGAACCTCATCTGCGCGGCCAGTTAAGCGGCGACGATCTGGCGCTGGCCTTGCTGGATCAGGGCGTTCGGCTGCAACAGGGGCGGCTGGCGGCACGCCTCGACCAGACCCGCCTGTACATCGACCACCTGAGTTTTGTTGCCCCGCATGATGCGCCGCCCCGTGACCGTTTGCTGGCCGGGCTGAAACTGGCAAAGGAGCCGGGCAGTCTCACGTTATCCGGCATGATTGACCCGCGGGGCAAACGCGGTAATCTGGAACTGAGCGCCAGCCGCCTGCCACTGGCACAGCGCACGGATCGCTGGATTATCGCCTCCGGGCAAGGCCGCATCAGCTTCGATCAAGACACGCTCACCCTGGGAGGCAAAATCACCGCCGATGCGGGCCTGTTGTCCCAGCCTGCTGCGGGCCGGCCGCGTCTGGCCGACGATGTGGTGATCGCCGGGCGGCAAACCTCCGCCCGCCAGGTTTTGCGCATCGCCGTAGATGCTGTCCTGGATCTGGGCGAACAGTTTTACCTGCGCGCTTCCGGCCTGGAAGCACGCCTGACCGGGCAGCTCCGCCTGCTTGGGGCGCCCGCCAAATCGCTGCGCGCCAGTGGCTCCATCGCCACCCACGACGCCACTTTCCGGGCTTACGGCCAGAATCTGGTGGTGGAACGCGGCATCGTGAACTTCCAGGGTTCGCTCGACAATCCAGGGCTGAACGTGCTGGCCCTGCGCAAGAACCTGCCGGTGGAAGCCGGCGTGATGGTGACGGGCACCGTGCGCCAGCCAGTGGTGCGGCTGGCATCCACGCCCAACGTACCGGACTCGGAAAAACTCTCCTGGATCGTGCTCGGGCGCGCGCCCGATGCGGACGGCGCCGACACCTCGTTATTGCTCGCGGCAGCCGGGAGCATCCTGGGCGGACAATCGGGCAACATCACCGGCCAGCTTGCCCAAACGCTTGGAGTAGACGAGCTATCCCTGAGCCAGGCACAGAATGGCGACCCCCTGTCCAGCCAGATTGTCACCGCCGGCAAGCGCCTCTCGTCGCGGGCCTTTCTCAGTTATGAACAGGGGCTGACGGCAGTGGCAGGCACAATCAAACTGACCTATACCCTGACGCCCAACGTATCTATCGTCACCCGGGCAGGTTATGATAACGCCTTGGATGTGCTCTATACTTTTCATTTCGATTGAGCCTCCCCCCCCCAATCCCTCAAAGGGGGCGCCCTTGTGGCAACCGTAGGAATTTTCCGACACCTGCCCAACAAAAGGAGTAAACCATGCAGATCATGCTGATCTTCGGGATTATTTTTGCCATCGGCTCGGTCACGTTCGCCCTGCAGAACAACATACCCGTGACGGTAACCTTCGCCGTCTGGCGTTTCGACAGTTCCCTCGCCATGGTGTTGCTGCTTGCGCTTGGCTTGGGCGCCATTATCGCGGCCTTGTTATCGTCGCCTACCGTGATCAGGGGGCAATGGAACGCATCCCGCCTGCGCCGTCAGCTTGCCAGCCTGGAAGAAGAAAAGGCCGCGCTTGAACGGCGCTTCAGCGAACTGAAAATTGAACTGGCTCGGCTAAGCCCTGCCCCCGTTCCGGAATTGGAGGAAGAGAAACCCTACGTCGGACTCAAAGCCCTGTTAACCGGCGCAACAAGCAGCAAATCCAAGGGCGGATAACCATAGGCCCACAACCCCAATTCACGCCCGGCGAATTCTTCCGTCACGGTATCCCATAAGCTTGGCGTTGCTGGCGGTGGTGGCCCTTGGCAATCACGCTGCTGTGGCCGGCACTGCGCATACCGGTGCTTGCACCTATCCTGAATGTTGCATAAACTTCCTGCTGCTGCAATTACATCACCCCGTTGCAGTTTTTTTGAATTTCAGGCGAAAGCCCCCCAACCCCCACTGGCGGGGTGAAGCGTGAAGTAGTTATTGATAAGGGTGAGCGGCATCGTCTCGTGAGCCAAGCGTGACGGGTCATGGATAAGCCGGCATGGCGCGCATCCTGATGTCCGGGTAGAGGCGCTGGCAGACCTGCGCCAGCCGTCCCTTGACCGGGCAGCCGCTCGGCAAATGCAGCCGCACCCGATCTTTGTACTGTTTCACGCGGGCGGCGATCTTGAACAGCGTGAGCATCACCGTCCGAGGCTGAGCCATCGCCAGCGCAGTGCCTTGCAACCCCAGGTGACGCAGTTGTTGGTGCAAGACATACGCCCCCGCCGTCAGCAGCAAAGCGCCCATATCCGAGGAGACCTCTCCGCCGCGGAAGTCGGCACGGATGGTGAAGCCCGCAGCGGGCGGAAATCAGAGTTGCTCCGGGGTAAAATCAGCAGCAGGGCGAGAACAGGTGGGCATTTTTTACGAATTGGTTTCTTGATAACTCCAATTATATCAAATACTTATCGCGTTACACGCCCGCTTTATGCAAAGTCTGGGCTAGGAGCCTGCCCGGTTGCGACGAATCGCATTCCGGGTGATCATATCAGCCATCCTTGCCTGTCTCAGTAGACCCCAGATGCCAACCCGCCGTGATTTCCTGCTTACTTCCCTGGCCTTGCTCGGTCCCGGGTCGGGACGCGCCGATGTGCCGGCACTGGACCGTATCGATGCCCTATTGGCCGCCAGCACCTGCCGCACCAGGCCCGACGCGATCATTCCGGCGGCCATGACGCCGCATGCGCCTGGCGAGTTGCGCTATCAAGGCACCCACACCCTCGCCCATGGCGCCTTCCGCGATCTGGCCGCCGCCTATCGCGGGCCTAAAGGCTACCGGGTCACGGTAAGCGGCGGCGACTGCGACGACGGCATCGCCACGGTGCGGCGGGGCAGCGCCGACCTGGGCGGGCTGTGCTGCCCAGTACCCGGCTCGCGCGCCGAAGACATGCCCTGGCTATTGGTGGCGCGCGATCTCAAGGCGGTCGTGACGCATCCCGACAACCCAGTCGCCTCGGTCAGCCACGAACAACTACGCGCCGTGGCGCGCGGCAAGCTGACCTATTGGCGGGAGCTGGGCGGCGAGAATAGGGCCATCGCCCTGGTGGTGCGCAAGCACTGTCCGGACTATTTCGAGCCGGTGCGCCAGCTATTGCTCGACAACCACCCCGGCTGGACGCCGCGCGGCTTGTTCGTGGAGCGCGACGAGCAGATCGTCGATATCGTGTCGCGTTACCGGGGCGGCCTCGGCCTGGTGAGCTGGGTATTCGCCAAGCCACTGGTCGAGGCTGGCCGGCTCAAGGTGCTGAAGGTGGATGGCGCATTGCCCAGCCAGGCATCCGCCTACCCGCTCACCGGCCCGTTGTCGGTGGTCTACCGTCGTTGGGAGGCCGACACCATGCGGCCCTTCTTCGATTTCCTCTATAGCCCGAAAGGTACAGCCATCATCGCCCGCGCCCTGGCCCCAGTGTCCACCGAAGAGGCAAACTACCGGCCGGCCCGCTGGGTTTGAAGTTTCCCGGCCGCTCGCCCCTACTCCATAAGGGCGGCCGACTTCACTTGCAACCAGACCGGCTGCCCGACGGCGATGTTCAGGGTCGCTATCGCGCGCTTGGTCAAGCGGGCCATCAAGAGCGCATCTCCCACCCGGATACGCGCCAAGGCAAGCCCTGGGTGTTCATCGTCGGCTATCGCCTCCACCACGCCTTGCAGCACGTTCTGAATGCTGCTCGTGCCCGGTCGCTCACACGCCAGGCTCACGTCCCGCGCCAACACCCGAACCCGCGCCCGACCGCCCACCGGCAGGCCGTTGTCGCGTAGCCACAGGCTGCCGCCTGAGAAGTCCACCCGCGCCAGGTGCCATGCGGCATCGACCATGGTAACGGTGGTATCGAGCACAGACCCCGCATCCTCAGCCAGCCGGATCGGCAAATCGAGCTGGGTAAGCATCTCGGCAAGCGGGCCGCTGACCATGGCCCTGCCGCCATCCATGACCACCAGATGGTCGGCCAGCCGCGCCACCTCGTCCGGTGAATGGCTGACATAGAGCATCGGGATGTCCAGCTCGTTATGCAGGCGTTCCAGATAGGGCAGGATTTCCTGCTTGCGCTGCACGTCCAGCGAGGCCAGCGGCTCATCCATCAACAACAGACGAGGACTGACCGCCAAGGCACGGGCAATGGCGACGCGCTGACGTTCGCCGCCGGACAGCCGGTCCGGTTTCCGGTCGAGCAAGTAGCCAATGCCCAGCAACTCGATGGCCTGGTCCAGATTTACCCGCCGTGCATCGACCATCCGGCGCAGGCCGTAGCGCAGATTACCCAGCGCCGAGAGATGCGGGAACAGGCTCGCCTCCTGGAACACATAGCCTATGGAGCGTTTGTGGGGCGCCAGCCAGCGCCCCGCGTCCTGCCAGACCTCGCCATTGACGCCGAGTCGCCCCCGTGGCGCCCGTTCCAGGCCGGCGATGCAGCGCAGCAGCGTGGTCTTGCCCGAGCCGGAATGGCCGAACAGCGCGGTAATGCCCCGGCCTGGCAAGTCCAGATCAACATCGAGGCTAAACTCCGGCCAGTCGAGACGGAAACGCGCTTCGATGCCCGCCACGTCAGGTTTCCGTCCTTGAATTCGGGCGCCAGGCATACATGGCCAGCAACACCAGGAAGGAAAAGATCAGCATCACCGCCGCGAGACGGTGGGCCTCCGAATACTCCAGCCCCTCGACATAATCGTAGATTTGCACCGAGGCCACGCGAGTCACGCCGGGCAGGTTGCCGCCGATCATCAACACCACGCCGAACTCGCCGACGGTGTGTGCGAAGGTCAGTACCGAAGCGGTCAGGAAACCCGGCCCGGCCAAGGGCACAGCCACGGTAAAAAAGGCATCAAGCGGCGAAGCGCGCAACGTGGCGGCCACTTCCAGCGGCCGGTCGCCCACCGCCTCGAAGGCGGTTTGCAGCGGCTGCACCATGAATGGCAACGAGTAGAACACCGAGGCAATGACCAGCCCCCAAAAGGTGAAGGGCAGCAGCCCGATGCCCAGCGTTTGGGTGAGTTGTCCCACCGGGCCATGCGGCCCCATCGCCAGCAGCAGGTAAAAGCCCAGTACCGAGGGCGGCAACACCAATGGCAGCGCCACTACCGCGCCGACCGGCCCCTTCCACCACGCCTTGGTGCGCGCCAGCCACCAGGCGATGGGCGTACCCAGCAATAGCAGGATCGCGGTGACGATACCGGCCAGGCGCGCGGTCAGCCATAAAGCTTGCAGGTCGCTATCGGTCAGCATAGCGGGTCTTATTTTCTAGCGGTTTCGCCGGGCAGGACGAAGCCGTACCGGGTCATCACGGCGCGGGCCGGTTTGCTGTCCAGGTAATCGGCAAAGCGCTTGGCAACTGCATTGCCTTCGGCCCGTTTGGTGATGATGAAGCCCTGCTCCAGCGGCTTATGGAGGTTATCCGGAATCAGCCAGTAGCCGCCCTTGCTGGACAGTTCGGGATTGACCGCCAGCGACAGGGCGACGATGCCGACCTGGGCATTGCCGGTCAGCACAAACTGCGCGGTCTGGGCGATGTTTTCGCCATAGACCAGCTTGGGATCGACCTTCTCCCATAGCCCAGAGGAACGCAAGGCTTCCTCGGCCCGCTTGCCATAAGGCGCGTGTTTGGGGTTGGCGATGGCGATGCGGGTGATCTTGGCATCAGTGAGGTTGGCCAGCGTCATCCGGCTGGCGTCCAGGTTTGCGCTCCACAGCACAATACGGCCTAAAGCGTAGGGTTTTACCGTGGCGGCGGCGAAACCGCTTTTCGCCAACTCGCGCGGAAACGCGATGTCGGCGGAAAAATACAGGTCATAGGGTGCGCCCTGCCGAATCTGGGTGTGAAACTTGCCCGACGAGCCATAGATCACAACCACTTCGTCGCCAGGATTGGCCTGTTTGAAGATGGTGACGATCTCGTCCATGGCGAACTTGAGATCGGCCGCTGCCGCGACAGTGATCTTCCCTGCCTGGGCGGACAGGGAGAGCAACAACGCGCAAGCCGCCAGGATGGCTTTAGGCAGAGATTTGGTTTTCATGCTCACAGACTATCCGAAAGCGCGGGCAGGCGCACCACCACCTCACCGCCCGGTCCATCGCCCAAGGCCATCTCGCCGCCATGGGCCTCGACGATGGCCAGACAACTGGCCAGACCCAGGCCGCTGCCGCCACGTTTGGTGGTGTAAAAGGGCTCGAACAGGTGGCTGCGGGCCTCGGCCGAAAAACCGGGACCGGCATCCCGTACCCGGATTTCTGCCCAGCGCCCGGCTCCCTCGCAAACCGCCAACGTCACCCAGACCGGCGCGCCGGCGGCGCGGGCATTGTCGAGCAGGTTGTCCATGACCCGTTCCAGTTGCAGAGCATCCACCTCGACCGGGAGGGGCGCGGCGGTGGGAACGAAGCTTAGATTCGTCTCTGGGTGCGCGGATTGCCAGCGCGCCGTCATCTCGGCGCATAGCCGGTTGAGGTCGTGGCGCTCGGCGACTAGTCGCACCGGCCGGCCATAGGCCAGCAGTTGTTCCACCGTGCGCTGGCAGCGCTGGATGTGGTGCAGGATGAGGCCGGCGTCCGCCTTCGCCTGGGCGTCGGCGGCGCGTTCGGACTGCTTTTCCATGAGTTCCGCCACGCCGCGCACCACCGACAATGGGTTGTTTATGTCATGGGCAACGCGAGCGGCCATGCGGCCGATGGCGGACAGGCGTTCCTGCTGGTGCAGGCGGCGCTCGACATCGCGCAGGCGGGCCAGGTCGGCGGTCATATCATTGTAGGCGCGTACCAGGCGGGCGATCTCGTCCTCGCCGGAGCGCGCCGCCACGGGCGTCAACTCGCCGCGACCGACCCGCGCCACAGCGTGGGTCAGCTCCGACAAGGGCCGCAGTTGGCGATGCAAGGTCAAGCCCAGCAGGAACATGAGCAGCGCCACCGATGTCGGCATCAGCCAGAGCAGCAGCCGCTTCACCCTGGCCAACGCCCGACCGGCGCTATCCTCGACCGCCACGTCGAGCCAGACCGGCTGGCCGGCCACCCCGTCCAGCGCCACGCGCAGTCCCTGAGCCGGCTGATCGGGGCGGGCGATACGCACGCTAACCTCGCCACCAGCCGGAAAGATGTTGGCCAGGACGCCGGTCAGCGGCCGACCGATGAACAGGACTGCCATGCTGTTGCCCGCCCGCGCCAGGGGCTGCTGGGCGGTGAGCCAGGGCTGACCGTCCATCCAGACCACCCGCGCCAGCGCCTGCTCCGGGTCAGTGGGTGGCGAGATAGGCAATTCCTGAGCGGCGGGAGCGGCGGCGATAAGGCGACCGCCGGTGTCCCAGAGGCGCACCGCGTCGAGATGGAAGCCCTCGGCGATGCGCCGAACGGCGGCGACTGGGTGTTCCACCTCGCCATCCAGGTAAAGGTGATAGTAGGTCGCGTTGTTGAGCTCGGCATCGTTGCCGAGCAGATCGCCCAGGTTACCCAGTGCGTCCAGTTCGCGCCGCATACCGTCGCGCACCAGCCGCTCGGCATTGGCCAGTCGCTCGCTGCGCAGGTGAGCGAATTGCTGGCTGACCACGCGGTCGATGCCAAGGTAGAGCAAGGCGCTGGTGATCAGCACGCTCACTGCCGTCGCCGCCAGCAGGGCGAAGAGCAGCGAATGACGCCAGACGCCGCGCGACGGCGAGGAAAAAACGGCGGGCGACGTCAGGGCTTGCTCGCTCATGGCAAAATCGTAGCTTATTCACATAGATGGCCTAACTTTAAACCATGTCTACCCCGGAAGCGCCACTCACGTCAGAACGCCCACTGTCCATCCTGCTGGTTGAGGACGAGCCCGACGTGGCAGCCTTGCTGGCGCGACTTATCCAGGCCTGCGGCGCGCACCGGGTGCGGGTGGAGACCGCGCCGACCGACCTGCCCGGTCTACTGACCGAGAGCCGGCCCGACCTAGTGCTCACCGACCTCATGATGCCGGGCCTGGATGGCTTTGACGTGCTGCGCGCCGCGCACGCCTTCGACCTGGAACTGCCGGTGATCGTGGTCAGCGCCCACGCCAGTCTGGACAACGCGGTAGCGGCGGTAAAGGCCGGCGCCTTCGACTTTCTCGCCAAGCCGTTCGGCCTGGAGTCGGTCGAGCTGATGCTGGCCAAGGCCCGGCGCGAGGCCGACAACCGCGACCGCCAGGCCGCCCTGTGCCGCGCGGCGCGCGCCCGCGATGGCGACCTCAACGCCCTGCTGGGCGACAGTCCGGTCATGCGCCGCCTGCGCGACTGGATCGCGCAGGTTCGGGCCGCCCGCGCCAGTGTGCTGATCGAAGGCGAGTCCGGCACCGGCAAGGAGCTGGTGGCCCGCGCCCTGCACAGCGGCCAGGGGCCGTTCGTCGCCCTCAACGTAGCGGCTATCCCCGATGAGCTGGCCGAGGCGGAACTGTTCGGCCATGCCAAGGGCGCCTTTACCGGCGCCAGCCGCGACCGCGCCGGCCTCATCCGCGAGGCCCACGGCGGTAGCCTGTTTCTCGACGAGATCAACGCCATGAGCACGCGCATTCAGGCCAAGCTGTTGCGCGTGTTGCAGGAGCGCCGGGTACGGCCCTTGGGCGCCGACTGCGAATATGAGGTCGATATTCGCCTGCTGGCGGCCAGCAACGTGGCACTGGAACAACGAGTGGCCGAGGGCGCGTTTCGGCGCGACCTGTTCCATCGCCTCAACGTCCTTCATGTCCGCCTGCCGGCCCTGCGCGAGCGGCGCGAGGACATTGCCGCACTGGCCGACTTTTTCGTCCAGCGCTATGCCCGAGCCCACGGTCGCCGGGTGCGGCAAATGGCGCCGGATGCCCAATTGGCCCTAGCCACCGCCGATTGGCCGGGCAACGTGCGGGAACTGGAAAACGCCGTCGAACAAGCGGTCATACTATGTCCGGAAAACGCTGTCGAGGCGCCCATGAGTCTGTTGCCCGAGCGTCTGGGTGGCCGCGGCTGGCAGGCTGGCGCGCCAGCGCCAGAGGCCGGAACGGGACGGCCCGCGACCCTGGCGGAAATGGAACTGCGCTACATCCAGTCGGTGCTGGAGCAGACCAGCGGCAATAAATCGGAAGCCGCCCGGATGCTGGCCATCGGCTACAAGACGCTGTTACGCAAGTTGGCCCAGCAGGAAGACGACTAGGTCAAAACGACCTAGCTGTTTTTTGGATTGAGCCAATCCGACCCATAGCCCAACCGCTCACGCTGACACGAGGCGGTAAATATAAATTAAAACAGCAACTTAAAGCACATCAAAGACACTGGCACAAGTCCTGCTTTAGCTAAAAATAATGGCTAGACCTTTCGGCCATAATTTACTGAGGAGACCTTGGAATGAAAAAAAACCTGCTTGCCCTGGCGGCTATTGGCGCGCTGTACGGCGTCCCACTCGCCCAGGCTGCCGATGCACAGGCGGCGAATTTCCTGTACGACACCAGCACGAAAAACAAAACCATCTGGCCGAAACCGGTCACAAATAGCGGCGTGGTCAAATACAACGAACATCGCCAGGACTTGTCACGCTGGCCCAGCCTCAGTTATCAGGACCATCGTTCAGCCAAGAAACCGGAAACGGTATCGCTGCAAGGCGCACTCAACGGCAACGCGGACAACGGCAAGAAGCTGGCGATGAATAACCAGAAAGGCAACTGCTGGGCCTGCCATGCCCTGCCCGGCGACCCCCAGCCTGGCAGCGGCGGACCGGCCTTGTTGAACTCGGGTACCTGGCGCTACTCCGATGCCAACATGTACCAGCAAGTATGGGACCGCCGGGTCGCCAACCCGGCCACGGTGATGCCGCCCTTCGGTACTAACGGCGCGCTATCCGATCAGGAAATCCGCGACATCGTCGCCTATCTGCAATCCTTGAAGTGAGCCACGGAGGAATATCATGAAAATTACCAGCCTAACCCTCGCGCTCACCCTGGTCGGTGCGCTCGGCCTGCCCGTCTGTGCCGCCGCCAGCAAGACCACCGATGCGACCTACCGTGAATACACCCCCTATATCAATTACGGCAACAACCCCAAGGCCAGCGACGACGCCAGGTTCAGCAATACCTACCAATATTGGCAGGACAACGCCAAGATCGACCCGAAACGGGCCAGCAGTCTGACTGAATTCTGGACGGTCAACTGGAAATACCGCGAAGCGCCCTTCGACGGCAATCTGCATGGCGGCCACGTAGCGCAGGACCGAGGCGAGGAACTCTACAAGCAACTCAATGCCAAGGGTGATTTCGCTAACTGCATGGGTGCAAAAAAAGGTGGCCTCAAGGGCCTGCGCCTGACTTATCCGCGTATGGATAAGGCCATGGGCAGCATCGTCGGCATGGAAGCCAAGATCGAGTACTGCGCGGCCAAGCAAGGCATGAAACTGGAAAACGGCAGCTACGACAACACCGCAGTTTCCACGTACATCACCGCCTTCAGCAACGGTATGCCGATCAATATCAATGTCACCAAGGGACCGCTGAAAGGCTCCTTCGAGCGCGGCAAGAGGTTATTTCACATGAAGGCCGGTTGGACCAACTTCTCCTGTGCTACCTGCCACGTTACCCTGGTTGGTAAGAACCTGCGCGGGCAGACCCCGACCACTCATTATGGTGATGCCTCGCACTGGCCAACCTGGCGTTCAAAGGACGAACTGCAATCGCTGCACATACGCCTCACCGAATGCAACCGTAACTCCGGCGTGCAGCCGCTCAAGATCGGCAGTCCGGAATACACCGATCTCGAAGTCTTCCTGACCGCGCTATCCAACGGTTACCCGGTCGCATCGCCTAGCCAACGCGACTAATTTCACAACTCATTTAACTGAAAGGAAAATAAATGAATCACCAACGTAGACAGATATTGAAGGGCGCCGGCGGCGTCGCCATGGTTGCAGCGGCGGCATCCGCCGGCCTGCTCAAGCCGGGCGCGGCATTCGCGGCCGACTGGAACAAGGCGGCCTT
>Ga0210049_1001190_pt1 | contig 24064 bp, 20 predicted proteins | sample CryGeyCG2014_300_2_FD_183964 | JGI IMG/M metagenome (GOLD analysis project Ga0210049, IMG submission 183964) | Groundwater microbial communities from aquifer - Crystal Geyser CG06_land_8/20/14_3.00 (SPAdes) (version 2) | ecosystem: Environmental > Aquatic > Deep subsurface > Groundwater | place... | reverse complement strand
ACCGGACGCCGGGGATTTTTGCGATCTCCTCCGGGGCCCTCTGCGCGTAGCAGCCGGTGACCAGGACGGCCGCCGCCGGGTTTTTCCGGATCGCCCGCCGGATAAGCTGGCGGGACTGGTAGTCCGTTCGGCCGGTGACCGTGCAGGTGTTGATGATATAGCCGTCCGCCGCCTCCGCGAACGGGACGAGGGTGAGCCCGCGGGCGACGAGCGCCTCCGCGATCCCCGCTGATTCGCACTGGTTGACCTTGCAGCCGAGCGTCGCCACGGCGACTCTGACCATTTCCGCTTCCCGTTTCCGCTCCATTTCCGCCGTCAATGCGCCCTTTCCTCTCCGTATTCTTCCCCGGCATCTAATCGCCCGGCGCACCGTTTGTCAAGATGAAACGCTCATGACGGCCTGCCGTCACAAAGGACAATGAAAATCTCCCCTAACCCCTCTTTGCCAAAGAGGGAATAATAAAATCCCCCTCTAACAAAGGGGGATTGAGGGGGATTTGGGGTGCATTTTCAGATGAAACGATTTCTGGCCTTTCCCTCCCATTTCCGGTAGAATGGCGTCCATTTCCCAAAGGAGGTGACCCATGGAAGAGATCGTTCGTTCCGTGACCGAACATCCGCTGGTTGCGATGGCGGTTTGCTTTTCCGCGCTGCTGCTCGTCTATTTCCTGTTCAAGAGTCTGATAAAACTGGCGCTGATGCTGATCCTTGTTGCCGTGGTGATCGGCGGCTATTACTACTTCCGGTATCCGGAGTCGAGACCCGCCGACCTCAAGGAGGCCGTGGAGCAGGCCAGAGTCGGGGCGGGCAAGGCCGTCGATCAGGGGAAGAGCGCTTACGAGAAAAGCAGGGAACTGATTGAAAAAGGGAAAGATGCCTACGAGAAGGGCAAGGAATGGGTTGACAAGGGGAAGAGCGTGCTGGACCAGGGGATCGACAAGGGAAAAGATGCGGTAGAGAAGGGGAAGGAGACCGCCGGCGATCTCGGGAAGATCCTGGGCGGGGATGCCGGCAATCGTCAGAAGCCTTAGCAGGCTGTTGAAAAACGCTCATCTGCTGCGCTGCAAACCTCATCGCTCGACGTATTTCTATATACGCCTCGCTCGTCGGTTTTTGCGCGCCTTGCATCTAACCATTTTTGAACAGCCTGTTTAGCAGGAAAGTAGGGACAGCTCCCTATTTTTCTGGAAAAAATAGGGAGCTGTCCCTACTTTCCCGGGCGTTGCTTTCCATATCCCGGTGTGTTAGGAATTTTCAAGAAATATTCGCTTAAGCGGTCACCGGGAGCTTTTTTTTTGCGAACGCTTCGATGGCTTTGAAAGGAGAAAGACGCATGTCCAGAGTGGTTCCGTTCCGCGCCCTGAGACCCGGGAAGCCGGTTGTCCGTCAGGTTGCCGCCCCGCCCTATGATGTTCTGAACGTGGCGGAGGCGCGGGAGCAGGTCCGCCGCAACCCGCTGAGTTTTCTGCATGTGGAGAAATCGGAGATCGATCTTCCCGATGCCGCCGGCGTGGAGGACCGCCGGATCTACGAGCGGGCGAAAGAAAATCTGGAGGCCCTGATTCATCAGGGGAACCTCGCCCGGGAGGAGTCCGCCGCGTTTTACTTCTACCGGCAGCAGATGGGGAATCACATCCAGACGGGGATTGCAGCCTGCGTCAGCCTCGCCGAGTATGAGAGCGGGCGGATCAGACGCCACGAATTCACCCGGGCGGACAAGGAGCGGGAGAGGACGCTTCACATCGACACGGTCGGGGCGCAGACGGGGCCAGTCCTCCTCACCTACCGCGGGGAAGGGGCGATTGACCGTTTGACGGCGCAGGTTGCCGAGCGACCGCCCGAATATGCCTTTACGGCGGACAATGGCGTCCGCCATACCGTATGGGTCATCCGGGATCCGGCGGAGATCCGGGCGATCACGGAAGGGTTCGCCCCGGTCGAGGCCCTCTACATCGCCGACGGCCACCACCGGGCCGCGGCGGCCGCCGCGGTTGCCCGCCTTCGAAGCTCCCGGAATCCCTGCGATCGGGGGGAGGAGGCGCACCATTTCCTGCTGGCCGTCCTGTTTCCCGACGATCAGCTCCGGATCATGGATTACAACCGCGCCGTCCGGGAGCTGAACGGCCTCACGGAGGCGGCGTTTCTAAAACGGGTCGGTGAAAATTTTCGGATCTTAGAGGGTTTTGCGGCAAAATCCCCGGAGCGGCGCCATGATTTCGGGATGTATCTGGGCGGGCAATGGCGCCGGCTGACGGCCCGGGCGGAGATTCTGCGGGAAGACGATCCCATCTCCGGCCTCGACGTCTCCCTCCTCCAGCAGAACCTCCTCGGTCCGATCCTCGGCGTCCAGGATCCGCGGACGGATGCGCGGGTCGATTTTATCGGGGGGATCCGCGGTATGGCGGAGCTGGAGAGGCATGTCGATCGGGCCGGTTTCGCCGTCGCCTTTTCCCTCTATCCTCCCACGGTGGCGCAGATGATGGCCGTCGCGGATGCGGGGAAGGTGATGCCGCCCAAATCCACCTGGTTCGAGCCGAAACTCTTGAGCGGCCTGTTTGTCCATCCGTTGGAGTGATCATGGACGCAAACCTTCTCCATCCAACGGCGGAAACGGTCGATGGGATCCTCGACGACCGCCTCCGGATCATCCAGCGGAAGAGGGGTTACCGTTTTTCGCTCGACGCGCTTCTGATTGCCCATTTTACCGACCTCCGGGATGGCGATGACCTGATCGACATGGGAACGGGGAGCGGTATCATCGCGCTGATTCTGGCGCAACGCTTCCGCTGCGGGCGTGTCCTGGGGATCGAAATCCAGGATGAACTTGTCGCGATCGCGAAGCGGAATGTCGTTCTCAATGGTCTTGCCGGGCGGATGGAGATCCGCCAGGGGGACGTCCGTTGCCCGGAGACCCTCTGCGGGCCGCAATCCTTTTCGGCGGCCGTTTTCAACCCCCCCTACCGGCGTCTCCGCTCGGGACGGACCAATTCCGATCCCGAAAAGGCGGTGGCCCGACATGAGATCGAGGGAACGTTAGCGGATTTTCTCACCGCCGCTGTTTACGCCCTCCGACCGGAGGGCCGTGTGTATGCGATCTATCCGGCAGTCCGAATGGCCGAGCTGATCGCGAGGATGAGGGCGTGCCGGATCGAACCCAAACGGCTGCGACTGGTTCACTCCCGTCTCGACGGGGGAGCGGAGTTCGTTCTTGTGGAGGGAGTGAAGGGGGGAGGGGAGGGGCTGAATGTGGCGCCGCCGCTTTTCATCTATCAGGACGCCGGCGGTTACACCCCGGAGATGACGGAGATCCTCAGAGATCTGTCCGCTTTTCCCGCTCGCGGCGGCGGCTGATCTCCCGGACCATGACCCTCTCCAGAATCTCACGGAGCTCCGGGTCCCGGACGACATCGAGGCTCTCCCGAATCATCTCCCGATCGCGCTTCCGGAGCGGTGCGGGGATGGGGGCGCCGGGCGGAGGAGCGGTCGCATCCGGGGGGGGCGCGGGAATCTCGCCGATGGAGAAAAAAAGGCGCCGGAACTCCTCTTGCCCGGCGAGTTCGTTCATCTTGAGGAGGATCTCCTCTTTCAGGAACTGGAGCTGATGCAGCCAGGCCGGGGCGGAGACCCGGACATAGAGCCCGCCCCGTTTCACCGTTTCGGGCAAGGTCCGGGCGGCGATCTGGGGACCGACGGCGCGTGTCCAGAGGTCGAGGAGGCGCCGGTCCGTCGCGGTATGGGGGATGTTCCTCTTCTTGAGAACCTTTCGAAGGATCTCCCCGATCATCTCCGGTTTTGATTGCGATGTCCTTTTTCGCATGACCGTTTTTCTCACAGTTTGCCGTCCGGGTCAAGGGAAGCCCTTCTTAATCTGATCACCATGCACTGGAGATCCCTGGCGCTTGAAAAATAGGCGTTTTGATGGTAAGATAACAATAATGGCATTCCATTGACCGGTTCCGGTACGACGCCTTTCGGCGGGACCGCGATTCTTTTCAGGGAGGGCGCATGCATTCCACAGGCGTTGCGATGATCAGGACGGAAATGTGACAGACCGATTTCAAAAACAGAGAATGAGGATGGTCGATACCCAGATCCGGGTGCGAGGCGTTTCGGATCCGAGGGTGCTGAAGGCCATGGAGAAGATCCCACGCCATCTCTTCGTGGATGAGGGGCTGATCGATCAGGCCTACAACGACAATCCCCTTCCCATCGAACGCCGGCAGACCATCTCCCAGCCCTATATGGTTGCGTTGATGTCCGAAGCGATGGCGCTGACCGGACGGGAGAAGGTGCTCGAAATCGGGACCGGTTCCGGGTATCAGACGGCCATCCTCGCCGAATTGGCCGAACGGGTTTTCTCCATTGAACGCATTGCGGCGCTGGCAACCGGGGCCAGGAGGGTTCTGGATGCGCTGAAAGATTACCATGTGGCCATCCGGGTGGGGGATGGAACCTACGGGTGGCGCGAGGAATCCCCCTTTGATGCGATCATGGTGACGGCCGGCGCGCCTCGGATTCCCAAGCTTCTGATTGAGCAGCTTAAAGTCGGCGGTCGTCTCGTGGTCCCCGTGGGAAGCCGTAACTCCCAGGTTCTTCTAAAGCTGACCCGCATGTCGGAAGATCCGGAGGATCTGAAACAGGAAGATCTGGGCGGATGCCGTTTTGTCGATCTGATCGGGGAGCACGGATGGGAAAATTGACGAGCGAGACACCCCTCGCCACTATTTTTTCATGCGGCCCGCATCGTTTGAAATTCATGGGTTTCTTTCTGATCGGTCTGATGATCCTCTCCTGCTCGGGTTTGCCCCTCCGGGATGCCCGGCCCCGCGGGGTTTATCATCGCGTAAAGAACGGAGAGACGCTCTCCGCCATTGCCCGCGCGTATCGCGTCGACCTTCAGGAACTCGCGGAGATCAACAACATCCGCCGTTCTGACCGGATTGAGACGGATAGCGTGATCTTCGTCCCCGATGCGAACCAGATTCTGGACGACATCATGATCGCCGCCCGGCCGCAGGAACCTTCGTCGGCGCTTCCAGCGAAGGAGAAGCCCGTAAAAAACGAAGCAGCCGTTTTTGGAATGGAGATTCCAAAAAATAGAGCGGCGGTGGAGGGAAAACGCCAGCCGCAGCCGCCGGCCGAAGCGGCGGCGAAAGAGCGTCCGGTTCCCTCCCGGGCGGCGGAGAGGGATATCTCCCTCCGGAAAAGCGCCCGGACGTTGGAAAGCGGGGGAAAAGCAGGCCCGCCGGCCCGACCGAAGGAAAACGGTGAAAAGCCGGAACAGATCCAGTTTGACAAAAAGCGTTTCATCTGGCCGGTCAAGGGGACGGTGGTTTCGCCGTTCGGCGTCCAGCCGAACCGGATGTATTTCAATGGAATCCGAATCGCGGCCGGTGAAGGAACGCCCGTGCAGGCCGCGGCGGACGGGGTGGTCATCTTTTCCGCCCCTCTCAAGGATTATGGGGAGACGATCATTATCCAGCATGAGGACCACTACGCGACGGTTTACGCCCACCTGGGGATCAGAACCGTCCACGGGGAGGCGAGGGTCAAGAAGGGAGGCCGGATTGCGTTTATCGGAAAGGCCGCCGCGAAGGAGGTCGCCTCTCTCCATTTCGAGATCCGCCATAACAACAAGGCCAGGAATCCCCTTTTTTTTCTTCCCTAAAGGGGACACCTTGCCGCAAGGTGTCCCCGTGGCGCCGGCAGCCCCGAGACGAGGTAAGCAGCGGCAAATTATTGAGACGAAAGAGGAATCGTAAATCGTATTGACTATTCCATCAGAATCAGATAACCTTCTAAGTTCAAAATAAATTCTTTGGGTGTAAAAATGTTCAAGATAGGCGATTTGGCGGTATATCCGGCACAGGGAGTCGGGGTCATCGAGGCGATCGAAAACCGGGATGTCGGCGGAAGCAAGCAACTGTTCTATATTATGAAGATCATGGGCAACGGCATGAAGATCATGATTCCGATGGATGGCGCGAAATCGGTCGGTCTCCGCGAGGTGATCCATGAGAGGGAGATCCCCAAGGTTTATGCGATCCTCAGAAACAAGGATGTCACGATTGACAAGCAGACCTGGAACAAGAGATACCGGGAATACTTAGAAAAGATCAAGACGGGATCGGTATTCGAAATTGCGCGGGTCCTGCGGGATCTCTTTATCCTGAAAAACGACAAAAACCTCTCCTTCGGGGAGAGAAAGATGATGGATACGGCGAAGAGCCTGCTCATCAAGGAGATTTCGGTGGCGAGCAATGCAGAGGAGACCAAGATCGAAGAGGATCTGAAGATGATCTTTACCGTACAATGACGCCGCCCCGCCTCACGGGTCAGCCATGGTCTTTGCAAAAAAAACGAGAACATAAATAAGTAAAGGGGATGATTGGATGTGATTGTAAGGATTCTCTTGATCCTGGCCTGTTCCTTAAGCGGTTATTCTATCGCCTACCACAGCTATGACCAGTGGTGGCAATGGGCGGCCGGGTCGGTTTTGGGTTTGCTCATGGCCATCTTTGTCATCCAGGTCGAGCAGGCCATACGGAAGGTCTCCCTGCGGGTGATCCTGGGCGGGGTGGTGGGGATGATCATTGGTCTCCTGATCGCTTTCCTGTTTGCCTATGGTTTGAGTTTTGTTAGCAATATCATGGAAAAACGCCAGGTTGTGCCCTGGATCTACGCCTTGCTTACGGCTACCATGGGTTATCTGGGTCTTGTTCTCGGCTCGAAGAAGGTGGAGGAGGTCAGCCTGTTCGGCTGGGGGCCGGCCAAGGAGATCAGCGATTACCGGATTCTCGATACCAGTGTCATCATCGACGGCCGGATTGCCGATATCTGCGACACCGGTTTCATGGAGGGCAACCTGATTGTCCCACGTTTCGTCCTCGATGAGTTGCAGTACATTGCCGACTCCTCCGATTCCATGAAGCGGGCCCGCGGCCGGCGGGGGTTGGACATCCTCAACCGGATGCAGCGGAGCAGCGGGATCTATATCGACGTGGTGGACCACGATTTCCCGAAAATCAAGGGGGTGGACGCCAAGCTGGTCGCGCTGGCCAAGAAGACGAGCGGCAAGATCATCACCAATGATTTCAACCTCAACAAGGTTGCAGAATTGCAAGGCATCAAGATCCTCAATGTGAACGAGCTGGCCAATGCGTTGAAACCGGTGGTTCTGCCGGGCGAACTGATGACCGTCAAGATCATCAAGGACGGCAAGGAGCCGGGGCAGGGGGTGGCCTATCTGGACGACGGGACGATGATTATCGTTGACAACGCGCAGAAATACCAGGGGGCGAGTGTGGAGGCGCTGGTGACCAGCGTTCTGCAGACGACGGCCGGGCGGATGATCTTTTCGGAACTGAAGGCGGTGGTTGCGGACAAGAAACCCTACGGGGTGAATGCGAAACCATAACGATCCTGAGGCCCGGCGATGCGCAATCGCCGGGCCTGAATTGTTTTTGGGGCGGCGCCATGAAGACGATCGCGATCATCCCCGCCGGGGGTGCGGGGAAACGGATGGGGGGATGCGTTCCCAAGCAGTACCTCTCTCTGGCCGGAATCCCTATCCTCGTGCACACCTTACGCGTATTTCAATGTTCCTCGCTCATCGATGAAATCCTTCTCGTGGTCCCGGAAGGGGACATCCCGGATGTACGGCGGGATCTGGTTGAACGATACCGCATCTCCAAGGTCCGTTTGGTCCTTCACGGCGGAAGGGAGAGACAGGACTCGGTGAGAAATGCGCTCATGCATCTGCGTGACGAAGACGAGGGGATCGTCATCCATGACGGCGTCCGGCCCTTTGTCGCCGGGGATCTGATCGAGCGGGCCGTCGCCGGGGCGAAGGAGTTCGGCGCCGTGACCGTCGGCGTCCCGATCCGGGACACGGTCAAGGCGGTGGACGCCGCGGGAGGGGTGGTCAAAACGATCTCCCGTGAAGGTCTCTGGCTGACGCAGACCCCGCAGGCGTTCCGGAGAGAAGTGATCCTTGCCGCCTATGCAAGGGCCGAGGCGGACGGATTTTACGGCGCCGACGACGCCTCCCTGGTTGAAAGAACGGGAATCCCCGTCCGGATGATCTCCGGTGACGCGGATAATATCAAGGTGACGATGCCGGAGGACCTGGCGCGGGGCGAGATGATCCTCCGCCGCATGGGGACACCTTGCCGCAAGGTGTCCCCCCTAACAACATAATGCCGCAAGGTGTCCCCGTTCACGCAGCGAAAAACGGTAAGGGGTAAGGGGTCAGGGGTGTTGATTCGGGTATGCAAAAGGGTGGAATGAGAATCGGCTTCGGCTATGACAGCCACCGCCTCGCGGTGGGAAGAAGGCTTGTTCTGGGCGGGAAGGAGATCCCGCACGAAAAGGGGCTTTTGGGCCATTCGGACGCCGACGTCCTGATCCATGCCGTCTGCGACGCAGTTCTCGGCGCTGTCGGCGGGGGCGACATCGGCAGGCAGTTCCCGGATACGGATCCCGCCTATCGGGGGATCTCCAGCCTGATCCTGCTGGAACGGGTTCGGGAGCTTGCCGTCGCGAAGGGTTTCCAGGTCTGCAACGTGGATTCGACGATTGTTCTGGAAAGGCCAAAACTGGCCCCCCATCTTCCGGCGATGGTGGAAAATATCGCCCGCGTCCTGCAAATTTCCCCCGCGCAGATAGGGGTGAAGGCAAAGACCAACGAAGGGATGGGTCTTGTGGGCGCCGGGGAGGGCGCGGCGGCCTTCGCCGTTGTCTTGGTCGAAGGGGAGGGCCTCTCATGACGTCGCCCCGAATCCGGGTGCGGTTTGCGCCGTCGCCCACGGCGTAAAAACATATTCCCTCTTGACCGGGAGTGCATTGGTGAGCCATAACTTAAGCGTCATCCTTGGTCCGGCTTTTTTTAGCAGAATGGATCGCAACCTGCCCACAAGAATCAATACAGGAGGAGCCATGAAATTCATCGATGAGATTGACGTTCATGAAAAAAAGGTATTATTCCGGTTCGATTTCAACGTCCCCCTCGACAGCTCCCTGAACATCACGGACGATACGCGGATCAGGGCGGTCCTCCCATCGATCAACTATGCCCTCGATGAAAAGGCCCGCGTGATCATCATGTCCCATCTCGGTCGGCCAAAGGGCAAGGCGGTATCGGAGATGAGCCTTGCCCCGGTGGCGAAACGCCTCTCACGGCTTCTGGGGAAAGAGGTCCCGTTGGCCCCGGACTGCATCGGCGAGGAGGTCCGGAAGAGGGTCGATGCGCTGAAACCCGGATGCATCCTCCTCCTCGAAAATCTCCGTTTCCACAAAGAGGAGGAGAAGAACGACGAAGCCTTTGCCGCCGAACTGGCCGGCATTGCGGATGTCTATATCGATGACGCCTTCGGCAACGCCCATCGCGTCCACGCCTCAAACGTGGGAATCACCCGCTTTGTTCCGGTGTGCGCCGCCGGCTTCCTCGTCAAGCGGGAGCTCGGTTATTTCAAGAAGGCCCTGGACAAGCCGGCGCGGCCGTTCGTTGCGATCGTCGGCGGGTCAAAGGTGTCCGGGAAATTGGAAGCGGTCGCCCATCTGATCCGGAAGGTCGACAAGATGATCATCGGCGGCGGGATGGCCTTTACCTTCCTCAAGGCGCTCGGATACAACGTCGGTAAATCGCTGGTAGAGGATGACCTGCTCGACCAGGCGACGGAGGTCATGAAGAGGGCCCGGGAGTTTGGGGTCAAGTTCTATCTGCCCATCGACTGTGTGATTGCCGAAAACAAAGATGCCGGCGCCGAGACCAAGATCGTGCCCGTTCAGGAGATGAATCCCCATTGGATGGGCCTCGACATCGGTCCGGCGACGATCACCCTTTTCACCGAGGTGCTGGGAAACGCAAAAACCATCGTCTGGAACGGTCCGATGGGGGTCTATGAGATCGACGCCTTTAGCCGGGGGACTGCGGCTCTGGCCCATAGCGTGGCGAACTCCTATGCCCTGACCATCGTCGGCGGCGGGGATACGGATGTGGCGATCCATCAGACGGGAGAGAGCGACAAGATTTCCTACATCTCGACGGGCGGCGGCGCCTCCCTGGCGCTCCTGGAGGGCAAGATCCTGCCGGCTGTGGCCGCGCTGGATCGCTGCGGGGATGAGACAGGTCTCCCTCCCTCTTCCGCTCAGGCCAAATCCTGAAGCGATGGCATGAGAAATATCCAACTGGTCATCGAATATGATGGGACAGCCTATTGCGGCTGGCAGCGCCAGGAAAACGGGCTTTCCATTCAGCAGCTCCTTGAGGAGTCCATCGGTCGGATGACCGGCGAGGCGATCCGGGTCATCGGTTCGGGAAGGACGGATGCGGGGGTGCACGCCCTCCGCCAGGTTGCCCATTTTCATACCGATTCCCGGCTCGGCGAGAGAAACTTTCTCATGGGGATCAACAGTCTTCTCCCGGCGGACATCGTTGTCCGTGAGGTCCGGGAGGCCGATCCCTCTTTCCATGCCCGCTTTTCCGTGAAAAGCAAGGTTTACCTGTACCGGATCTGCAACCGTCCGGTCCGGTCCGCCCTGGAACGGCATTACGCCTGGTTCGTATGGGAGCCCCTGTCGCTTTCGAAGATCAACGGGGTGCTGGATCTTTTCCGGGGGAAGCATGATTTTTCCTCGTTCTGTTCGACGCACACGGATAGCCCGGACCACATCCGGACGATTCTCGACATCGTCGTTGAGAAGGATGACGCGGATATCGTCAATATTTTTGTGGAAGCCGACGGCTTCTTGAGGTATATGGTCAGAACGATCGTCGGCGCTCTGGTCGATGTCGGCCGGGGAAAATGGTCCCGGGGAGAGGTGGCCGAAATTATGCTGGCCAGGGATCGCAGAAGGGCGGGTCTTACGGCGCCGCCCCACGGACTGTTTTTGAAGGACGTAAAATACGGATGAAGATACTTGTTTTGGGACACAAGGGGATGCTGGGAAGCGATCTGATGCTCCGCCTAACGGCGGCTCATGACGTGACGGGAATCGACATCGGCGACTTCGACATCACGGCGGGGGATGACTGTGCGCGTGTGATCGCGGAATGTTCGCCGGAGGTCGTCATCAATGCGGCCGCCTATACCAATGTGGACGGTTGTGAGGCGGATCGGGAGCGCTGTTTTGCCGTCAATGCCGGCGGTGTGAAGAACATTGCACTGGCCTGCCGGGGAAGGGGGATAAGGATCGTCCATTTCAGCACCGATTACATCTTCGATGGCCGGAAGGAGACCCCGTATGTGGAGGCGGACCCGCCGGCGCCGCTGAATGTTTACGGGGCTTCCAAATTGGAAGGAGAGCGTTTTCTTGAGGCTTTTTCCGACCACTGGCTTCTGATCCGGACGGCCTGGCTCTACGGCCAAAACGGCAAGAATTTTGTGAAGGCCATCCTGGAAAAGGCCTCTGCTGTGAAGACCATCGATGTGGTAGATGATCAGATCGGCGCCCCGACCTATTCCCGGGATCTCGCCGCCGCCGTCCAGCTCCTGATCGAAGGGGGGCAGGAGGGCGTCTATCATCTGACCAACCGTGGACGCTGCAGTTGGTATGAATTTGCGTGTAAAATATTGTTGTACGCGGGGAAAACCGATATAACCGTGAGACCGATCCGTTCTCAAGGTCTGGCGCGGTCCGCGGTCCGACCCGCCTGGAGCGTTCTCAGCACCCGGAAGTTCTCGGAAGAGACCGGAAAGACCATGAGATTCTGGCAGATCGCACTGCAGGATTACCTGGGGCTGACGGGCTGCCGCGGATAGAAGCGGGCAAGGAAAGGGACCAATTTACGCGAATAAAATCAATTTGAATTGGTCTTGAATTGGTCTTGACACCCCGAGGTGAATCCCGTATATTTCACCCCGATTCTTTGCGCGACGGTTCTTCGGACGGCGGGTTTTGGATGACGGCGGGCGCCGATCGTTCCGTTTTTTTGGTGATGATGCAGCAGGGGATATTGCTGCACTTCAACGATCAGGGTCAATGGGTTAAACAAATGAAAAAAATGGTCATTTTCGCGGTTTTTGCGGGTCTGCTGTGGTCGGTTCCGATGGTTTTGGCGCAGACGAAGATCCAGGCGGAAGGGATGGCGGTCATCATGAACAACCGGGTGGACATCGCCCGGGAGAAGGCGCTGGATGGCGCGCTGCGCAGCGCCGTGGAAAAAGTGGTGGGGGTTATGATCTCCAGCGCCTCGGAGGTGGAAAATTTCCAGCTCAAGCTGGACCGGATCCTTTCCGAATCCAAGGGATTCATCAGCAACTACAAGATTATCTCCGAGAAACGGCAGGGTGACCAATTCGAGGTGGCCATCGAGGCCGAGGTGGGTCGGGAGCGCCTGAAGGATCGCCTGGAGGCGGTCAACCTGATCATCACCCGCAAGGCAAAGCCGCGCCTGATGCTCCTGTTTACGGAACGGGCCCAGAAGGACGCCGTGGCCGAGGCGGCCATGTCCCGATATTTCATGGGAAAAGGATTCAAGCTGATCGATGCGGAGCTCCTCCGGAGGCAGGGGGGCGGAAATCTGCCTCTGGATCCGAAGGCGGTGAGCCGGCTGGCCGGACAATACGGCGCCGAGATCGTCATGATCGGCGCGGTTGACGCCGCAACCACCTCCTTCAATGTCGGCGGCATTGAAATGCACAGCAACAAGGTGACGGTTTCCGTCAAGGTGATTAATGGCGATACCGGAGAGGTCATTACGACGGACAGCAAGGGCGGATCGGCCCCCGGAATGAAGGGCGACCTGAAGAAGATTACGGAAGAGGCCGCGGAGAAGCTCGCCCGCCAGATGATGGAGGAGGTTCTGGAGAAGTGGTCCTCGGAACTGACCAATACGGTGACGGTCAAGTTGGTCGTTTCGGGCCTCGATTCTTATGAGACGCTCCAGCAGTTCAAGGACCTTCTCTCCACGGAGGTGAAGGGATTCAAGGAGGTGCAGCAACGCGCCTACCGCCGGGGAGAGGCGGAATTAGACGTGGAGATGCGCGGAAACAGCCGGAGTCTGGCGGACGATCTGATGGCCATGACCTTGAATCAGAAAAAAGTGAAGATCCTGGGAATTACCGCCAATCGGGTAGATGCGGGGGTTCAACCTTGAGCCGCCCGGAGGCGCGAGATGGATGCCTTGTCGGCTTAAAGAGACGGGCGCGGATCGATGATAATACCCTTTCGGGGAAGATTGGAGGACGTGATGAAAAAGCGTAATTTTCGGGTTTTGCTGGTCGGTATTGTGGTTCTCATCCTGATTTACGGCTGCGCCGTCAGTGAAAACTACAAGACGGGTCAGGATCTGGTGAACCAGAACCGGTGGGATGAGGCCATCGGTTACTTTGAAGCGGCTCTCAAGGAGGATCCGGCGAACGCGGAATTCAAGAGTTCCCTCCTCCAGGCGCGTCAACAGGCGGCGAATCTCCATCTCGAAAAGGCGAAACAGGCCCTCAGCGCTGCACCCGGGCGGAACTTGCGCGCCTTGGAGCCGATCACCAGGGAGGCCGCCATCGCCTACAACCTCGCCCCCGGGAATACGGCGGTCAAATCCTTTCAGGATCAGCTCCAGGGAAGGGTCGCCGCCCTGCGGACGGAGGTCAAGGCCCTCTACGATAAGGCGGAAACCGACATCCTGAAGGAGGATTGGCTTGCCGCCGTGACGAAGCTGCGGCAGGTCAATCAGATCTATACCGGATATGAAGATGCGGGGGGCAAGCTTGCCCGCGCGGAACAGGAAGGGGCGAAGGTCCTCTATCAGCAGGGTATTGAGCTCGGAAAACAGGAAGACTGGAAGATGGCGGCCCAGGCCTTCAAGACCGCGATGGAGATTAATCCCAAGTATCTGGACGTCGCCCGGCAGTATGAACAGGCCAAATCCCGGGACAATGCCGATTACGCCATCAGCGAGTCGATCAAGGCGGAAAAGGCGCAGAAATGGGAGCGGGCGATCCTGCTTGCGGAAAAGGCCGCCGACTACCAGCCGGACAACCGGGAGCTGCTCGCCAGGCTGGACCAGCTCAAGGTCAAGGTTGCACAGGGTTTCTTCGATGATGCGGTAAAACAGGTCAATCAGGGCCGACTGTATGAGGCCATGAGAAAAATCGAGCTCGTCAAGACGTACAGCCCATCCCTCCAGACGGATCCCATATTCAGGGAATTCATCAAGAATTTCTGTGCGAAGCTGATGGAGCGGGCGCAGAAGTACGGCGAAAAAGAACAGTGGGGGAACGCCCTGCTCTGGTATCAGAAGGTGGAGACGCTGTCACCGAACTATCCGGAACTGTTCCAGAAACTATTAGAAACGCGGGATTACATCACCAAGAGGATCAAGAAATCGATCGCCGTTTTCGATTTTTCCAGCCCCAGCAACAACAAGGATGCGGGGAAGATCGCGGCGAACAAGCTCATCGCCTACCTCCACAAGAATGCCAGCGGGGATCTCCGGATCATCGAACGGGAAAACCTCCAGTCGATCCTGCGGGAGATGCAGCTCGGCCAGACGGGCCTTGTCGATATCAAGGCGGCGCAGAATGTTGGTAAGATGAGGGGGATCGACACCTTCATCATGGGGGACGTCCTCCACTACACCGCCAAGACGACCGACACCCCGAGCATCAGCCAGGTCAAGGTCCTCGTCGATGAAGAGGACGTCCGCAATCCGGAGTTCTCCGACTGGCTCATCATGCATCCGAAACCGAGCTCGGATGATCTCAAGACGGCCCCGACGCGGACGGTCAAGAAACGAAACTACCAGTTTATCTCCTACAAGCAGGGGTCGGCCAAGATCAACGCGATGTTGGAGGTATCCTACAAATTGGTCGATACTTCGACAGGGGAGAACATCGTCACAAACACCGTCTCCGGGAAACTGGTCAAGAAGGACAAGTACCAGGACGGCGTGCCGGTGGCCAATATCGCCCACGACCCGCTGGAACTCCCGACCGACGATGAGGTCCTCGATGAACTGACGAACGCCAAGGTGTCGGAGATGGGACAGAGCGTCCTCAAAAATTATCAGAGCCTGGAGGTGGCCTACTTCAACGAGGCCCAGCAGCAACAGAAGCGCAGAAACATCGAACAGGCGGTGGAAAAGTACATCGACGCGGTCTATGATGAAAAATTGAAGGGAATTTCGACGCCCGTTTCGCAAAAATCCCTTGAATCCATTGATAAACTGATTCAGGGTCTGTAAAACCTGATGGTTTGCATCCTGATTTTGTAAGCGGGATGCCCCGGGAGAAAACCCATGGGAAAGAGGTTTTTCGCAGTCATCGTTTTTCTGCTGTCGGTCTGTCCTTTCGTCGCCTTCGCCGCACCGTCGCAGGTCCGGATCTCCGTCTTCAATTTCGGGACGGTCAATCTGGAGGCCTCGGGTCTCGGGGCGACCGTGACGAACCAGCTCATCAACCTGCTGGGGGAGGACGCCTCCCTGACGATGCTCGACCGGAAGGAGCTGGAGGCCTTTCTCAGCATGAACGACCTCCAGCAGAACGACAACATCGACAACGTGGTCAACATCGGCGCCCGTCTCGGTCTCAATGTGGTCGTCGTCGGAAGCGTGGAGAAGAAGGGGTCGGTGATCAGGGTTCTGTGCAAGGCGGTTCAGATCGAGCAGAAGAAGGCGATCCTGAGCGTCCGGGTCGCTGCGGTCGGCGAAGCCGGGCTGGCCGGCGAGCTGAGGAAGTTGAGCCTGCAGGTCCGAAACGCGATCACGGAGCAGATTCTCAAGGAAAAGAGCACGGAAGGAGGGGCCTTCGGCGGACCTGTCGCGGTTACCAAACGATCGGGGAACCGGAGCGTCCGCCTGCTTTGGGAGGCGCCTCCCGGCGCGGCGGTCGCCGGTTATGAGATCTTTCGCGCGGCCTCGGAGACCGGGCCGTTCTCAAGGCTTGCCGAGGTTGCGAAGACCGAGCATGTGGATGAGACCGTCGAGAAGGACACCCCCTATTATTACAAGGTCCGGGCCTACAACGACCGGGGGATCCAAAGTGAGTTTTCACCGGTGGTCGAGGCACAGACCGCCGTGACGCCGAACCCTCCCGTGATCCTCAAAACCGAGGGCCACGTGAGGAGTATTTCCCTTCTCTGGTCACCCGGCCCGGGCAGCGAGGACCCCCTCCGTCTCAAGGGATACAGGCTCTACCGCGCCAAATCGGAACAGGGTCCCTACCGTGAGGTTGCCAACCTCCAGTCGACCAATCTCGGGGCCGCCACGGCCGCCCTGGACCGGCTGCTGAAGGTGTCGCACTTAGACAAAGCCCTCGGGGACGGCGAGGAATATTACTACCGCGTCACCGCCTTCAACGAAAAAGACTTAGAGAGCGAGTTTTCCCGATCCGTCAAGGGGTCGACATTGCCGACGGTCGGAGCGGTTGCCGCCGAGGGGGATCTGATCCGTGAGATCCGCCTCTCCTGGAGGCCCATTGTGTCTTCCTTCATCCGTCGGTACTACGTCTATCGAAGCGCCGCGGATCAGGAAAATTTTGTCCGGATCAGGCGTGTAGAGGCCCCTTCGGCCGTCGACCGGAAGATCGAATACATTGACCGGGAGGGCTTAGCGGATCTGACCCGTTACCGCTACCGGATCACAGCGGTTGAAGAGACGGAAACGGGAACGGAGATGGAGACGTCGCCCTCGCCGGTGGCCTCCGCCGTTACCCGGGGAAAACCACCCATGCCGGAGGAGTTCAAGGCAGTGGGCGGCATGGTGAAGAGGGTGGATCTGAGCTGGAAGGCCGCGACCGCGCAAGAGGTGGAAGGATACAAACTCTACGGGGCCAAGGGAAAAGAGGGGCAATTGCTGCTGTTGAAGACGCTTCCGGGGCGGCAGACGGACCGTTATACCGACAACGCCCGCGGGTATGACAAGCTGGAGGACGGCATGGCCTACCGCTACCGGTTGACGAGCTACAACCGGGTCGAGGTCGAAAGTGAGGCCGCGCCGGCGGTAACCGCCCGGACCAAACCGAGACCGGAGAAGGTCTCCGGGTTCCAGGGGGAAAGCGCGAAGGCGAAGGCCGTTCCGCTGCGCTGGTCGCCCAATCCGGAAAAGGAGATCGCGCTGTACCATCTCTTCCGGTCGGGGGAAGGTGGGGATTTTGAGCGCATCGCCAAACTCCGGGAGACCGCCTATCTCGACCAGGGTTTGAAGGACAACGCCTTGTACCGTTACCGACTCCAGGCGGAGGACAGGGATGGTCTCATCGGTGATTTTTCCGAGACCATATCGGTCCGGACCAAGGCGAGACCGGCGATCCCGGAAGGAGCAACCGGCGGGATCGCGGAGGGAAAGGCGGTCCTGACCTGGAAGGAGGCGGCTCTGCCGGATGTCGCCCACTATACGGTTTATGAAAAGAAGCTCTTCGGGATGGACAAGATCGCTACGGTCCGGGAGCGGAGATTTAGCGAGGCCGCGCCGCCCAAGGGGAAGGTTAAGGTCTTCCTGATCACGGTGACGGATCGTGACGGTTTGGAAAGCGATCCCGCTCCCGAAATAACGATAACGGGTCCGTAAGGGGACGCCTTGCGGCAAGGTGTCCCAAAAGGCCATCGCCGGCATGTCGGTTTGTAATCAGGGGGAAAGATGAAAGAAATGGATAACCAAAAGCGCAGATCGCAGCGGTCGATCGTCGGGCTGATCCTGCTTGGTTTTCTGCTGGGAACGGCGGCAATGGCCACGGCCGCGGAGACAGCGAAAATCGGGGAGACGGGGAAATTCGAGGTGGTAGCCGGAAGCGACGACAAGGCCTATCTGGTCGATAAGGTGACGGGCGCCGTCTGGGTGCTGACCTACCGGACGATGGCCACCGGCCGGGAACCGATAGCGATTCCGTACAAGTTCATCCTGCGCACACCGAAAAATCAGGGCGAGTTTCTGGTCGAGAGCGCCGGCGCCGACATGTCGATGCCGCCGAGCGTGGCACGTTAGCGTCGCAGCGGGATCCGGATTTTGCCTGTAAAGAGGTTAATCGATGGTGCATCCCGTTCCGAATCGAGAATGGGTAGTTGGACCGTTCGTCCCGTTGCGGGCGATGGAGAACTCTTCGGGAGGTTTGCCATGAAATCGTTCTGGAGAAAAGAGGCGCCGACGCTGGTCGCCCTGTTGCTTACGATCCTGATCGGCGGCTGCGTGATTGCCACAAAGGAGACCATCATCGCCCCCGAAATCCTCGCCCAATTCAAGGGAACCTACAAGATCGATCCCTATATGGAGAAAAACCGGCCGCTGACGGTCGCGGTTCTCCCCTTCTTCGACCAGTCCAAGAGCAAACAGGGGTTCGAACCCGTACGCCGGGGTTTCTACAACCACTTCAGCTCTCTTCCCTTCAAGGATATGGAGATCACGAAGATCGACGACTTGCTGGCAAAGGCGGAGCTGACGGATCCCGAAAAGATCCAGAAAACCTCCCCTCAGAAATTAGGAGAAATCCTCGGGGTGGATGCCGTCATCTACGGGGAGATCTCCAATTTTGACAAGCTCTTTGCGGTGATCTACTCGCAGGTTTCGGTCGGGGCGGAGGTGAAGATGTACGGGACGAAGACGGGCCAGTTCCTCTGGAGCGGTCAGCACGTCGTCCGAATTCATGAGGGAGGCTTCTCAACGACACCGGTCGGCATCATCGCCGTCATCATTGCATCCGCGATGAACCTTAGGGATATCCAGCTCCTCCGCGCCTGCGACGACCTCTTCCGGGAGATGGTCAAAACGATCCCGACGCCGCCGCTTGCCGCCGCGCTCCGACCGCCGACGATCACCCTTCTCGTCCAGGATACGAAGAATCTTCCGAAAAAGGCGGGTGATGAGATCCGCGTCGTCATGCAGGGGACGCCGAAGATGCGCGCCGCGTTCGCGATCGGGGATTTCAAGAAGCGGATCGACATGCAGGAACAAGAAGACGCGCCCGGGGCTTACCTCGGGGTTTACCGGGTCGTGCCGGGGGATAATGTCGCGGGCGCCCTGATTACCGGCCGTCTGACGGACGACGCCGGAAACACGGCCGAGTGGGTCGATGCGCTGGGAACGGTGACGCTCGACACAACGCCGCCGGAGAAGCCGAAAGGGCTCCGAACCGTCGGCCGGGACAGGCTCGTTCTGCTCACCTGGGAGAAATCGGCTGCCGCGGATCTGGCCGGGTACCGCCTCTACCGGAGTGTGACGCCCATTTCCGGCTACCAGGAGGTTGTTAAAACCGAATTCAACGAGTACCGGGATCCGGTTCCGGAAAACAATGTTCAGTACTATTATCAACTCACCGCCGCGGATCGTGCGGGGAATGAAAGCGAAAGATCGGAGACCATCTCCGGCATGCCGGTCGCGCCGGGGCCGACGCCGGTTGCGGGGGCGATCGAGGCCGATACGACTTGGTATGCGGGGGCGAGTCCCTATGTGATTGAAAATGAGGTGGTCGTTCGGGACAAGGCGGTCCTGACGATCGAACCGGGGACGGAGATCCTCTCCCGCGGGGGCGCCCTCGTGGTCGAGGGTCAGCTCAAGGCCCAGGGGGACTCTGATCATCTGATCCTCTTTTCCGCGGCTGAAGGGGTGGAACGCTGGGCGGGGATCCGCTTCGCGAACGTCAAGGAAAAGGAGAATATCGTCAAGTTCATCCGCATCCGGAAGGCGAAAGCCGGGATCTCCATCGAGGCCTCCTCCCCCCGGATCGAAGCGTGCGAACTGACCGATAACGATACCGCGCTTGTGATCCAGGGGTCCTTCTCCGCGCCGGTTGTGACGGGAAACACGATCCACAAGAACGGGCAGGCGGCGGTCATCATCTCCGATGGGGCGAAGCCGACCCTCTCCGACAACCGGATCCGGGACAACGCGGCGGAGGGGATCGTCGTCCGTTCCGCCGCCCCGGCCATTCTCCGCAATGCGATCGCGCAAAACCGGGGTGGCGGGATCGCCGTCCTGGGGGCGCAGGCCTCCGTCACGGAGAACAACATCACCGACAACGGCCCCTTCGACCTTGCGGGGGAGATGAAGGGCGAGGCGGTTTCGGCCCTGAACAACTGGTGGGGGGCGGCGAAGGGGCTCGAAGTATTCGCCCGGATCCGGGGCCGGGTCGATGTCCGGTCGATTCTCGGCGCCCCCTATCCGGAGGGGAAGCCGGTGGAACTGCCGATCCTGGAGGCGAAACTATCCGGCCCCCTCAAGACGGACGGCTTTCTGATCCTCTCCCGCAGCCCTTACCGGGTGACGGGCGACGTGACCGTGGACGGGGGCGCCATCCTCCATATCGAGCCCGGCGTCGTCGTCCAGTATGATCGAAATACGTCGATCATCGTCGAGGACGGGGGTGTTGTGGCCCGGGGAACGGCGGATTTGCCCATCCTCTTCACTGCGTCCGGGGCGTCGCCGGCGCCCGGTTCTTATGCGAACGCTGTCCGCTTTACAAAGCAGACCAAGGCAAACAGCCTCTTCAGTTATTGCATCGTCGAGTATGCCACGACCGCTTTCGATATCTATTACGGATCGCCAGAGATCTCCTCCTGTTACATCGTCCGAAACGCCCAGAGCGGCGTTTACAGCCGGAACGATGCGGCGCCGCAGATCTCCTACTCCACGTTCGAGGATAATATGGGGGAGGGGGGCGTCAAAGGCGTGGGGATGTCCAATCCCTCGATTCACTACAACAATTTTCTCAAGAATGCGGTCTTGGTCCAGGCGTTTTCCTCCATCTACATCGATGCCCGGAACAACTGGTGGGGCGCCGATCCGCCGGATACCGGTCTGATCTGGGGGGATCTGGACAAGGGCGTCAACATCAAACCCTGGCTCCCGGCCCCGGAGGAGAAGGCTTTTCGGGGAAGGAAATGAACTTAAAAAGGAGGTCTCTATGAAATCAAGGCTTTGGGCGGCTGCGGCGATCTCTGCAGCCATGATCCTGTGTCTCGCGGGGGTGGCGGTCGGCCAGGATAAGGTCAGTGCGTCGGAATGGGTTGAGCAGATCGGGAACAAGGGGTCGGTCAATTGGACCGACGGCTATGTTGAGGCGGTCGGAATCGGCGCCCCTCCACAGCGCAATATCGGATCGCCCCAGGCGCGCCCCATGGCCCTCCGCGCAGCCCAGGTTGACGCATACCGAAACCTGCTCGAGGTGGTCAGCGGCGTGCGGGTGGATTCGACCACCACGATCCGGGATTTCGTCGTGGAGAGCGACATCATCAACACCCAGGTCCAGGGCATGGTCAAGGGCGCCAAGACGATGAAACAGGAATACCTCTCCGACGGCACCGTCGAGGTGACCGTCCGGATGCCTCTCTCGGGGAATTTCGCCGCGGTGATCGTCCCAAGGATCCTGGAGAAGAGACAGGCGGCGCCCCGGACGCCCGCCCCGGCAGCGCCCCAGGCGCCCGCAGCATCTCCGGCGTCCGGAGGCGAGGTCTTTACGGGCCTTGTCGTGGACGCCCGCGGGATCCAGGCGCGGCCGGCCATGTCCCCCCGGATTATCGATGAGAAGGGCCAGGAGGTTTACGGATCCATGAACGTCGATCGGGAATACGCCGTTCAGCAGGGAATGAGCGGCTATGCGCGTGATCTGACGGCGGCCCAGAGCAATGCACGGGTGACAAACAGCCCGGCCACCGTGAAGGGGCTCCGAACCGAGGGGGCGGGGCGGTCGGACATCGTGATCGCGAACGCCGATGCCGAAAGGATCCGCGCCAGTGGGGATAATCAGGGCTTTCTGAAGAAGTGCCGGGTGATGATCGTCCTCGACTAATAAAACGCCTCCGCACCATGCGGCGAAACATAAAAAAAAGTGCTGAGTGCTAAGTGCTTCATATTTGCTGATCATTGCTTTTACTCAGCACTCCGCACTATGTTTTATCGAGGGAGAAAAATTGCCGGGGAAAATCATCGTTCTGCCGGAGACGCTGACCCACCGGATCGCCGCGGGTGAGGTGGTCGAAAGACCGGCGTCCATCGTCAAGGAACTGCTCGAGAACGCACTGGATGCGGGCGCCACTGAAATCTCCGTTGAATTAGAGAAAGGGGGCTGTCACGCCATCCGTGTAACCGATAACGGCGAAGGGATGGATCCGGAGGATGTCCCCCTCTCTTTTGCCCGCCACGCGACGAGCAAGATGGAGGTTTTCGAAGATCTTTATCGGATCCGTTCCTTCGGTTTTCGGGGCGAGGCCTTGCCCAGCATTGCCTCGATCTCCCGCGTGGAGATGGTCAGCCGTCGGGCCGCATCGCCCGTCGGCACGCGGATCACCATCGAGGGAGGGGAGGTGAAGGAGCTCTCCGATGCGGGTTGTCCGGCAGGAACGTCCATTCGGGTCAGCCGGATCTTTGAACCGGTTCCGGTCCGGCGGAAATTTCTCAAGAGCGACATGACCGAACAGGGCTATTGCCTCGACTGGATCACGCGACTTGCGCTCGCCCAGCCGGGAATCCGCCTGCGGATCTCGGCGGGCGGGCGGACGCTGATGAATGTTCCGGCTGCGAAGGATCTATCGGAGCGGATCTCGCTTACCCTGGGTCAGGAGTTCCGGGGCCAGCTCGCCCCGGCGGCGGGAGAGAGGGATGGCGCGACGCTGAAGGGGTTTATTTCCCGTCCGGAATTCACCCGCTCGAACAGCGCCCAGATCTACCTCTACGTGAACGGAAGGTTTGTCAAGGATTACCTGCTAAACCACGCCGTCATGACGGCCTATCGCCGGATCATCGAGCCCCGGCGCTATCCGGCGGCCATCCTTTTTCTGGAGTTGCCGCCGGGAGATGTGGATGTGAACGTCCACCCCATGAAGATGGAGGTCCGCTTCCGTGATCCGCGGGGGATCTATGCCCTCATTGCCGAGACCCTGGGCGGCGCAATCGGCGCCGGGAACGGGGACAAGATGCGGCATCATGTCCCCGTGGCGGAAGAGGGATCGGGATCGTCGGATGCCGCGCGCACCGCCTATACGGCGCGTGTCGAGGAGGCCTTGAAACGGTACCGGATCTCTTCGGGACCGGAAAAACTCTTCTTCGGTCGTCCGGCCTTATTCGGCAAAGAAAAACCGATGTCGCCGCCGGCGCCGGTTTCCGGTGAATCCCGCTCCGAGCCGGAACAGCCGCAGGAAGGATATTGCTTTGCCGAAATGGTTTATCTCGGCCAGGTGGCGGGGACATACCTGGTCTTTGCCGGAGAGGAGGGGATGGTTCTCGTCGATCAGCATGCCGCCCATGAGAGGATCCTGTTTGAGCGGCTGAAAAAGCCGGCCGCAGAAACGAAAGGGGGCGAGCCCGGCCAGCGGCTTCTTCTCCCTGAAGTCGTCAGCCTTCCCCCCCGCGATTTGGCCTTCCTGATCGAATCGATTCCGATTCTCGAGGAGGCGGGGATGGAAGTGGAGGCCTTCGGCGGGGATTCCGTCGTTGTCAAGGCGATTCCCGCCTTTCTGTCGGACGCGGAGGCGCGGACATTGATCGGCGATATCCTGGCCGGGGGTACGGAAGGGGATCGCAATCTGCCGCTTGTGGAGAGGCGGGAGAAAATTTTTACCGCCCTGGCCTGTCGGGCGGCCGTAAAGGCAAACCGGCCGCTGAACGGTCCGGAGGTCGAGAGCCTCAGCCGCGAACTGGACGCGCTTCCCCGCGCCGCCACCTGCCCGCACGGGAGACCGTTTGCGGTGGCCATCTCCGTGGGTGAACTGGAAAAGCGGTTCAAGAGGAGATAGCCCAGGTATGGCCGGCGCTGACATCCTCAAACCGAGGGTCATCTGCATCGTTGGACCGACCGGCGTCGGAAAAACGGCGATGGCCCTGGAACTGGCCGACCGGTGGGGCGGCGAGATCGTCAGCGCCGATTCCATGCAGGTTTACCGGCACATGGATATCGGTACCGCGAAGCCGACGCCGGAAGAGCGGCGGCGGATTCCCCACCACCTTCTCGACGTGGTCGATCCGGATGAGACTTTCGACGCTTCCCGGTATTGCGATCTGGCGCGCGCGGCGATCGCGCTTCTCCACCGGCAGAAGAGACCGGTCTTTGTAGTCGGGGGAACCGGCCTCTATATCCGGGCCCTGTTGGGGGGATTGATCGAAGGACCGGGCGCTAACGAGGTGTTGCGGCGGGAGCTGAAACAG
>Ga0210049_1001188_pt1 | contig 24070 bp, 22 predicted proteins | sample CryGeyCG2014_300_2_FD_183964 | JGI IMG/M metagenome (GOLD analysis project Ga0210049, IMG submission 183964) | Groundwater microbial communities from aquifer - Crystal Geyser CG06_land_8/20/14_3.00 (SPAdes) (version 2) | ecosystem: Environmental > Aquatic > Deep subsurface > Groundwater | place... | reverse complement strand
TCCAAGAAAAGATTGTCCCCATTTTTTAGTAGTAGTTTTGTACATATTTTTGTTTTAGTAAAACAATTATCTACTACTATTTTAACATTTTTAAGGAAAAAAATCGAGGCTATTCTTCAGTGGTTTCTTATTACAAGATTATTATACCATAGTATAAAAAAATAGCAAGAATTTTGTAGTTGGGTAGAAATTTCGTGTAGGTTTTTTATACGATGGTATCGTAACCTCCGCTTTTTTATTTTTTATAAATAAAGTATAATTAAATTAGTTAAGATGTTAGATACTATAGCTTTATGAAATCTCTAAAAAATCTTTTATACAAAAGAGAAAAAACTAAAAAAATAGCTTTGACGGATAAGGATATTTTTTATGTTTTTAATCGAATAATAAAAGAGGAATTTGGCAATGTTGGGGCATCGCGTCTCAAGGCGGATTTTTTCAAAAACGGGACGATTTTTATAAAATCTCAAAGTTCCGCTTGGGGAAGTGAGCTTTTTTCTAATCGCAATACGATTATGAAAAAAATAAATCAAGAATTTGGCGAAGGAATAGTAAAAGAAATAAAACTAAAGTGAATTTAATTCTAGACTTGTTAATTTTCAAAAATATTGTATAATAAAAACAGCAAAAGGGAGGTTATTAAAATATTTTTTATTATGAAGAAAAAAATAACTCAAGATTGGCAGATTGCTTTGATTCATTGGCTGATAGCCGGAATTGCAATGCCGTTTCTATTCAGTTTGATTTTTGGAATGACAATAATAAATGTGATTGAAAGTTTTGGCGTGATTGTTTGGCTGGCGATTTTGGGCGAAGTGATAAAATTTTTCTTAATTTGGATAAGCATTATTTATTCCGCAAAATATATTTCAAAAATGTTTATTATAAAAAATAGCCTGAATGTCGTGAGACTAGCGACGATTTATTTGATTATTTTTGTAGGGGGATTCAGATTGATTTTTTTTGATGGAAGCGATGAAATAAATTACATTCTTTCCGTCATTCATCTTCTGTCGCTTTTGGTTATCGCGCCATTCTTTTATTTTTCGAGCAAAAACTATATTAAAAACAGTGGAGAAGTTAAAGAAGATATAATTTAATGAAAAAATCGAATTCGTTTTATTTTTTTACAAATTAGTTTTTATCGAAACGGTATCTGAATCAGTATCGCCATTTTTATCTTTGACGGTGGCCTTAATTGAGATATCAGTGCCTTTTTTGGCTTCCGGCACGGAATAATCATAGTCAAAAGAAGATTTAGAAAAAGTTTTATCATCTTCTCCTTCAATAGACAAAATTATTTTGTCCACCCCAAAAGGTGCATCCGCTTTTCCTTTTATTTTTATAGTAGAGTTGCTTAGAGAGGTGGATATATTTATTTCTGGTTTGAATTTTTTAAAATCATCCGAACGACATTCTTCATCTGGAGTGAGACGAGAAGAGTAACCTTCTTTTTTATCTAACCATTTTTCAATAGCTTTTTCCCAATTCTTAAATTGCGGATCATCCTCTGGTTTTTCTGGTTTATCTGCGCGTGGATCATCTTTTTGGACATAGTATAAAATCGAATGGGCGTCCGCGAATTTTTTCTTATCTCTTTCTGATTTTGGACAGTTTTCGTTAGCCAAACAATAATCATCCGAACTGGGAATTTTGCAAACTTCCAATTCTTTTTTGGCATCTAATTTTCCATCCAAAACATTTTTGCCAGTTTCTTCTTCTTCGTATTTAGGAAATTTTTCAATATCATAATTAGCTAAGGATCTTTCCATAAATTCTCGCCAAATTGGTGCAGCTACATAAGAGCCGTCAGCCCCCTGCGCCATTATAGAATTATCGTTGTTGCCTGCCCAAACTCCGGCGGTGAGTGATGGAGTATAGCCGATTGTCCAACCATCGCGCCATTCATTGGTGGTGCCGGTTTTGGCTACGACAGGGCGATTTTCAAATTTGAGTGGATTGTTTTCTCCAAATACCGGTGCACGAAGTTCGTTGGTGGAAAGAATATAATCAACCATGGCTACATATTTTTCTTCAATAACTCTTTGTCCGTCACTGGATTTATATTCTTCTAAAGTTTCTCCGGCGCTATTTTCCACTCGCAAAAGAGAAACAGTTGGATGATGAATTCCCCCCGTAGCAAAAGTAGAAAAAGCATTGACATGATCAAGTAGTTTCACTTCACCTCCACCCAAAACTAGGGACAATCCATAGTCGGCAGTTTTTTTGAGTGTGGTGATGCCCATTTTGTGCGCTGTGTCGATGGAATTTTGCACTCCCGCCAGATATAAAGTTTTTACTGCGGGAACATTAAGCGACATTGCCAGCGCGTCTTTCATTTTGAGTAGCCCGCGATTTTCTCCGTCATAATTTTTTGGATTGTAATCTTTTCCACTATCAGTGGAAAAATTTGTATCCACATCCCAAAGATTGGTTTCAGGAGTGTAGCCTTTTTCAAAGGCGGTTAGATACACATAAGGTTTGAAAGATGATCCTGGTTGACGAAGAGCAGTGGCCACATTGAAGTTACCTTCAAATTGACAATTTTTTCCGGAGATGCAACCAGTCGGCTCGGCTTTGCCGAAATAATCTTTGGAACCAACCATGGCCAAGATTTGTCCAGTTTTTGGATCCATTGCGACCAGCGCCTGATTGTTAGCTTTGTAAGTGGCAGTATTTTTTTCGCTGTGGTTTTTGATAGCTTCTTCGGCAATTTTTTGTTTATCCCAATCGAGAGTGGTATAAACTTTCAATCCGCCTTGTTCCATCGCTTCTGAACCATATTTTTTTTCCAAATATTCTTTGACATACATAATAAAATGGGGGGCGCTGATATTTTCTGAAAAAGTTCTTATTTTGGAAAAAACATCCACTTGTTTAGCAGTGTCCGCTTGTTCTTGAGTAATGTAGCCAAGTTTAGCCATTTGATTGAGAGCGTATTCTTGACGAAATTTCAGATTTTCCGTGTGGGATCCATAAGGGGAATAATAGGAAGGAGCTTGGGGCAATGAGGCAAGAAGAGCGGATTCATCCAATGTTAATTCACTGGCGTGTTTGCCAAAAAAAGTTTGCGTAGCAGCTTCTATGCCGTAAGCATTGGAGCCATAAGGAATTTCGTTGAGATACATCGCCAAAATTTCGTCTTTTTCAAATTTTTGTTCTAATTCAATGGCCAAAATAACTTCTTTTATTTTTCGAGTAAAAGTTTTTTCTGAAGTCAAAAGAGATCGTTTGATTAGTTGTTGAGTGATTGTTGAACCTCCTTGGGAAGTGCCTAAATTGATAACATCTTTTAGCGTAGCGCGCATAATTCCTTTTGGTTGGATGCCGATATGATTGTAGAAATCTTGGTCTTCCAAGGCGATGGAGGCATATTTGATTGTTTCTGGCATTTGAGAAAATGGAATTTCCGTTCTTTTTTCTTCGCCATGAATTTCATAAAGCAGGTGATTGCCAGTGCGGTCATAAATTTTAGTCGATTGAACAATGACACGATTTTTCAGATTTCCAGGGCTAGGAAGATCTTTAGCAAACCAAGCAAAAACGGCAATCACAAAAAGCAAAACCGCCCCAGCAAAAACCAAGGCCAATTTTCCCAAGAATTTCCAATTAATTTTGAATCTAAACCGCCCGCGTCCGGAATTGCCATTTGAATTTTTCGGCGAAAAAATGTACATAAAATTATTCACTTAAAGCAATCTATATTGTATTATAAAAGAGAAAGTTTATCAAGAGAAAGTATAAAATTATCAGAGTATGTGTAAATTTATGCAGAAAATATTAATAAGCGATAGATTCAAAAAGAATACCAGCCCACTTGGAGACTATTTTAAACTCATTGATAAAAGACTCATGTATTGAATTTTTAGGATAGTAAAGAAAGCAATTTTGATAAAATCCATCAGTATTTGGATTGCTGAAAAAAAGAAGTGGCTCTTTTTGAGTTAATAAAAATGAATTATCGAACGAGATTATTTTAATGGGTTTTTCAGGATCATTTAAATTTGGAATTTTAGGTCTTGTTCCTGCTTTAAGTTTGTATAAAGCCAAACCTATTCTATTTCTTCCGATATAAGGGTGAGTATCTTTTCCATAAGAGAAGATAGTTAAGCCAAGATTATTTCCATATTCTCTAATTAATTTTTCTCCCCAATAATCTAACGAGGCTTTGTGTTTTAGTGTGCTTATATTTATATCGCGTTTATATGCTCTGAAAGCCATTTGTAATTTATTATCAACAATAGAGAATAAAGTTCCCCCAAATAATTCTCCATCATTACTATGAATAAATAAAAATTTATATTTTTGAGGATTTTTTTCAACTCGCTCCAGTATGGAATTTATAATTTCATCTTTTTTTAGATTAAAATTATCTCTACTCATTATCTCAGTTTGATAGATTGGAATAAAATTATCTGTCAAGTTTTTCACTGAAGCATCTTCAAAAGAATATTTAAAATTTTCCAGAAAAACCTTTTCTCTTTTTAGAATGTCTTTATAGAAAGACGGATAAAAACAAGACGATAAATTATTTAAAATTTTTCCATGCCAAATTATTTTATTATGTAATAAAAATTTTTGTTGCATAAAATTAATTATTTTTTTCTTAATTTTGTTAAAAATTCTAGTTCTTCAATAAATAAATCAGATATATTTAATTTAAGCAAATCATCAATTATTTTAATAAATAATTCCCTTTTTTCTTCGGATGTTTTTTTGGTTTTTAATAATTCGTAATAATAATAAATATAGTTATAAATTAAATCACTTTTCATTAATCTTGGGAGTGATTCGTGAGAATAATCAAATAGTATTTTTTTTCTAAGAAAAATACTATTTTCATACTTTTCTTTTTTATTTAAAACAGCGTTTATATTTCCGTGTTTAGTTCTTCGAAAAGTGCCAAGAATATTACTTAAAAAACCAATCTTATAATTTTTTAATGCAATAAGCATCCATAAAAAATGATCCTCATCATATTGGAGTGACTCATTGAAAAAATTAACATTTTCAAGAATTTTCTTTTTTACTAAAACAGAACAAGTTGGAATAAAATTACTCAAAAATAAGCCTCTAAAATAATCTTTTTGAAAACAGTCTCTCCCCCAAAAACGAGTATTGATAGTATTGTTGGCTAGTCGAGATAGTGGATGATAAGAAAAATCAAAATCATTTTTTTTCATAAAATCTAATTGTATTTCAAGTTTTTCTTTTTCCCAAAAATCATCAGAATCTAAAAAAGCAATTAATTCTCCTTTGGCCATTTTTATTCCAATGTTTCTTACTTTTCCTGGCTTTCCACCACTATTTTCTGTGCTTTTTACAATAATAATCCGAGCGTCTTTTTTGGTAAAAGACTCAATAACTTCAAGAGTGTTGTCAGTGCTACAATCATCAATAATGATGTGCTCATAATTTTTATAAGTCTGATTCTGAACACTCTCTATACATTCAACGATTAATTTTTCTCGATTGAAAACTGGAGTTATAATCGAAATCAATGGTTTTTTTGTGGTATTCATTTTTTTAAATTAATTATTTTTTAAAATTAAAGCTATTTTTTCTCTAAATTTTTCAACTTGAATAAATTCTAAATTATATTTCGGTTTCATTTTTGAAAAATCAATTGTTTTTGTTATTTTTATTAATTCCTTTTTATTTTTATAAAAAAATATTCCTTCTGGAGGTTTTTTGTAATAAGACAAAACCCCAACTATTCTAGAAATTATAGGTTTTTGATATAGTAATGCATCTGCAATAGACCATCCGAAGCCTTCTTTTTTAGAAAAAGAAATATAAGCCAACGCATTTTTATAAAGGTAATTTAATTGTGATTGTGGTATGGATTCCAAATATATTATATTTTTAAAATTTTTTTTCAATCCTTTCCATTTTTTAGTTTTTAGACTATAACACCAAATTATTTTAAAGGGTAATTTTTTAGATATTTTATAGAGAATATCTTGTCCTTTAATGGGATTATTCTTTTTACCATAAGGATTAAAAACAGTTAAAAAATATTTTTTTGGCAATTTTTTTACAGGTTGTATTTCATTGGAAATGGAGCATACCGGTTGATTTAATAAAATATTTTTCTTTTTATTTTTAAATAATTTTATACCTTCCGGAGATTGACTAATTATAAAATCAAAAAGATCTTCTCTATCAAAGACTTTATTTCCGCAAGGATTTAACATTTTTAATTTACAATTTATTTTATTTCCTATATAAAAAGAATTTAAAAAATTATAATGTAAGTATAAATCATATTGTTTTTTATTTTTTTTATTCCAGTTTTGAATTCTATTTATAAAAATAGTTAAATTTTTTACTTTTGGTATAAATTCACTGTCAATAACATTATTAGTATAAACATCGATTTTGCAATCATAGCAAGCTTTTATGACGCTAAAAACATCTCTTTCTGCTCCTCCTACTCCTCCAATAACTGATGTTGAAATAGCTATTTTTTTGCCTTTTAAGGAAATCATAAATTTTTAGATAAACTTTAATTAAGATTTATTTTAGTTCTAATTTTTTCAAAAATACTTCTATAATTTCCTGATATAATTCTAACATATGCGGTTTTTCTTGGGGAGTAAAATAAAGTCCTGGCATTGAATTGAGTTCAACTATCCAAGGTCTTTTTTTTTCATCAAACATGAAATCGATTGAAAAAATTCGCGGGTTAAATGTTTCAAAAACTCTATTAACACAGCGAATGATCGGATATAGCGATTTGGGAACTTCATTCGTTGGCACAATAGAAAGCGAACCTCCTTGAGAAAGATTAGCTAAATAATTTCCTTCTGCTGGCTCTCGAATATAGGCATAGCTGATTTTATTATTCACAAAAACAAGTCTTAGATCATGCATGTTTTCGCTTATTCTGGGAATACCAGAAGAGGAATCAATAAATTCTTGAATAATATAATCATTACTAAAAATTACTTTTTCTAATGCCTCTTCTCTTTCAAGAATTTGGACATTTTTTCCACCACTTTCAGAAATTGGTTTAATCACAAATCTGCGTGATTTTATTTTGGGAAGAATCTTTTGTAATTTTTCGGGATTATTGACGATCCAACTTTTTTTACTCCATTTGTGAAAAATCATACTTGTGATTAGCTTATCATCCAACACATAAGTAAACCTTAAGCTATTAACAAAACGATAATTTTTAGCAATGAGTTCTTTTCTGAAATAAGTCTCCGTTCCAGCACTTGTTTTATCATAAATTAGATCTGGTTTGATATCATAGGCTCTTTCCCATCCAGATTTATCTGTGTATGTCCAAGCATATTTAAAAAAATGCTTATCAAAATCATACCATTGATATGAAGCACGATACATTTGAATGCCCTCTTGCCTTGCAAGGGAATAAAAACATTCATATGATTCTTGAAAGTTTTTATTTGAAAAGGGGGTAGTATTTTCCCATTTGGATTTCCCAAAAAGGATTAGAATTTTTTTCACAGGATTATTTATTTACATCAATTAAAAATTTACCTAAATTTCTTTTCCCAATTATCATTGAATAGTTTAAATATTTTCTGTCAGCAATATTTATTAGGGAAGTTATTTCAATAGAATCAATAATTAAATTTAATTTTACAACTGGTCGAATAGATGCCCCATTAGAAGAAAAAATTATAGAAATATCTTCAAGTTCAGGAAGACTTATTTTGTATTTTTCTAAAAAATCTTTTTTTATAAAAGATTCATTTTCTGGTTTTAGATTATAATTAGCAAGAGATATTTTAGAAAAATTTTCTAGTAATTTTTCAAATCCCAATTGCTTAGCTAATTCAATATCAATTGAAGTTGAATAGGCTCCCGTGTCAATTTTGGCTTCGACTTCAGTTTCTTGCCCGTCTTTGCTGATGAGTTTGACTTTTTCGACGGTGCCGATGACACGGCGACCGGAAATTTCTTCGAGCTCTTCTTCGATTTCTCCGCCGAAAAGATCTTTGCCGACACGCACGCCTTTTTCAATAGTTTTTATTTTTAAATCTTTTACTTTTTCTAATCTTCTTTTGAGTCCAGAAAGGTTGGCAATTTGGATAGAAAGCCCAGGACGGGCGTTGAGTTCGATAATAGTTGGACCGTTTATTTTATCAATGGCGATGTCAGCGCCTAAAAATCCAAGGTTGGAAATTTCTTGGGCACGCACAGAGAGTTTCAAAATGTCATTCCAGTAAGGAATTTTTATTCCCGACAAAAGCAATCGAGTGCCGGGAATATAATCAATCATTTTATTTTTCCCTAAAACTGCCGTGGTAGTTGTGCCTGTTGCAATGTCGATGCCAACGCCAATTGCTCCTTGTTGCAAATTAGCTTTGCCAGAAGAAGATTTAGTTGGCAGGCGAAGCATAGCCATTAGCGGAACCTTATTAAAAACAATCACGCGGATGTCGGGAATACCTTTATAAGAATAGGGTTTGAAGAGTTTCAAAAGTTGCAAGCGTTCTTCAAAAAAAGCTGTGTCAGGTGTGCCAGAAAGAGAAAATGAGCCGTCTAAGATATTTCGAATATGAGTTTTTAAGTCTTCTATAGAAATTAATGTTCGATCAGCTTTTATCCATGCGTCATTTTTGTCCCCGCCTGCAACGCTATCCCGCTCAGCGGGATTGCGGGCAGGTTTCTTTTTTCCATAAACTACCAAAATTCCTTCTCCGCCAAAACCGCGATTAGGTTTTAGAGCAAAACTTTCTGGAAGCGATTGCCAATCAAAACTTTCCAATTCTTGAAGGTTAGATATTTTAGCTAAAAGTTTTGGAACAGAAATATTATTTTTTTTAAGTATTTTTTTGCTAAGAAGTTTATTGTCCGCCAACTTTTTAGCGCGTGATCGATTAAATGGCCGGATATATTCCAGATTTCGACAGTTCATTCCTAAAATTTGTCGGTTTAATTTGAAAAATTCAAACATAATAATGCGATGCGAATCTACAAATGACATGCGAATCTACGAATATGCGAATAATGCAAAAATAAATTCGTGAATTCGAAGTGGCTATAGATTTTTCATTATTTTGTGAAAGCGAAAATATTCACTAATGCGTAGCCCTGTCCATTTGCCAAGGAGGATATTGATTGGAATAGTGAAAAAAATAATCCAAGGATAAAGAGCCAAAAAGCTTCTCAAATTTTCTGAACTGGCGATATAAAATCCGATAATGGAAATAAACAAGGTTTCAATGGCTAAGACAATGGCGACCTTGTCACCTTTTTCAATTTGCACGGCTACAAATTTTTCTACAATCGTTATCATAATTAAAATTGGAAAAATAGAAACAGCAGCGAGGCCCGTTCTTCTAAATTCTCCGCCAATGACTAATACACCTAAAATTAGAATAGCCACAGCAGTGAGCATAAGAGCTACTCTGGGAAGATAAAGCAGGCGAAAAGGTTTCAAGACAAAACGCATCAGCATTCCGGTGAAAATTACCGTGACAAAAATTGCAATGCCATATTTCAAACCATTGGTGGCCAAAAAAGCAAAAGTGACAATCAGCGGGGCATAAATTCCAAAAGCTTTTATGCCAACCACTTGGCGCAAAAAGGCGATAAAGGTGGCGATGATCGGAAGCATCAAAATTAGAATGACTGTTTCAAAAGGCACGCCTTGATGTAAGAAAAAATCAATTATTGGACTAGTATTCATATTTTTATAATTTATTAATTACCAATTTTCAAAAAATTATTTTAAATTGTTCAGTTTCCTGCTATTGATGTGGCAAAGCGCAATTGCAATCGCGTCCGCCGTGTCATCTGGCTTGGGCAATTCGGTTAAATTCAAAATATTTTTAGTCATGGCTTGTATTTGTTTTTTCTCTGCTCGACCGTAGCCTGTAATGGCCTGTTTAACTTGAAGCGGAGTATAAGAAGAAACTTTAACATTATTTTGTCCGAGTGTCAAGAGAATTGCCCCTCTAGCTTGGGCGACTGTGATGATGGTTTTTTGATTTTTGAAAAAAAAGATTTCTTCTACGCCTGCTTCTTGGGGTTCAAATTTCTGAATTATTTTTTCTAAATCTTGGGAAATCTCTAAAATCCTCTCATCATCCGATTTTTTCGGCGAAGTAGCAATGTGCCCATAAGCCACTGGTTTTATTATACCATTTTTTTCGCAAAGTATCGCCCAACCAGTGGTGGCCGTGCCAGGATCGATCCCAAGAACTCTCAACGCACAACTTGTAATTTGCAACTTTTTCTTTTCTTGTTTCATGTTATATGTTTCGTGCTATTTGAATATTTATATTATAACTCAAAAGAGAAGTTTTTTGAAGAGTAATAAATTATTTTAGAGATAAAAAAATAACTCAGGGGAGTTATTGATAAAAAGTAAGCGTAGCGCGCGACATTTCAAAAAAAGCTGTATTATTTTTTGTAAATAAATTTGTAAATAAAAAACATAAAAATTCCCCAAATGATAGTATCTGCGATTATTCCAAATGTTGAAATTTGGTTTACAACTTCACCATCCATACCATTAACACCCCAATAGTAATATGCAAAGGGTGCACCTTTTGTGTTGCAATCACCAGGGCAACCCACACAACAACCACCACATTGACAGTGTACCATATTTGATAATGAAATAGGTGATAAGAAAATAATCACAGTAACAATTACCGCTATAAAAATTGAGATAATTAAATTTTTATTATTCATATGATTTTGATGTTTCTTTAAGGGTGTTAATTTTTTAATGACTTCAAATTTATTTAAATCACAGAGGTCTTTTTCTGAATATAAGATAAATATAGCATAATTTTTGTAAATCACAAAACAACCTCATATCTCGTCGCTTTGCTTTCGCCGATTTTTTTTGTCACATTTCTATCTATGTGAGTATATGGGAATATATGTGAGGAAAAATTGCGAGTTGTCAAATTAGGAATTTGAAATATAGTGAGTGGATTTGCCTTTTCCAATGGCTTTGATTAATTTTATTTTCTTTAGCTTTTGCAATTGCAGTTGAGCTGTTCTTTTTGGGCAAGACAGAACATCCGCAACATCTTTGGCGGAAATTCGTCCGATTTGATCAAGAAAATCAATAATTTTTAGTTGTTCAGGAGTGAGATAGATTTGTGATTTAATTTTGCCGTCAATATTCTTGGTGACTAACGGCAAAATTTTGTTTTTCACTTCATCAATTTCTTCTTTGAACCCTTGAATAAAATATTCCAGCCAGGAAGTAATGTCTATGCGTCGTTCATCATAATTCTTTCCTACATTAATAGCTTTATAATAGGCTGGTCGATTAGTATTATAATAATCTTCCAAGGCGAATAAACGACGAAAATCATAACCTTGCGAATAAAGCATCAATGTTGCCAGTGCGCGTGCTGTGCGACCATTGCCGTCGTTAAAGGGGTGAATGGTGGCAAGTTCTAAATGGGCAATCCCAGCCACAATTACAGGATTTATTTCTCTTTTCTCGCTATCCTTCAGCCAAGCAACAAAATCAGCCATCAGTTTTGGCACTTGATTAGCTTCTGGCCCAGTGTAGAGAGTTTCTTGTGGCAAACCAAATTGTCGACGAACAACATAAATTGGACCAGGTCGGTAGTGACCAGAGAATTGCGGGGCTAAAGTTTTGTCAGTTACTAATTTATGAATTCTTAAAACAACTTTTTCGGTGACGGTTTTTTTTTCTGCCACAATTTTTTCGATGTATTTTAAAGCGTTTAAATAATTCTCGACTTCATAAATATCCCGATCAGGTGCATCAATTTTTTTTCTGGCATAAAGTGCCTCAACTTGTCCCATATCTAAACCGTTTCCTTCTATTTCAGTAGAATGATGAGTCATACGAATCACTGCTTGGCGACGCAAGCGCAGTTCTTGCTGGGGCAGTATTTTAGCACGATCAATAATGCCTTTGGCTTCAGCAATAGCTGTGAGATCAGATAAGATTTTGTTGGTTAGTTGATATTTTGGATTAAACATATGTTATTGCTTCGCGAGGACATTCTAATTATAGCATGAATAATTGAATCGCGCAAGATTCGCGCAAGATTCGCGCAGGGAGTGGTTGACTAAACAACCTAAGTTTGCTATACTGTACATATGAGTACAGTAAAAAGTATCGTAAAATTAAATAAAGGCTCATATAAGCAAAGATTTGCTGAGTTGGCTAAAATGGGAATTTTAGTCTTCCATTCCGCTGATCTGGCTAATTTGTGGCAGATAAAAAACCCCAATACGCTTCATACCACGCTCAAGCGATATGCTAAAGAGGGGTTGATTACGCGAATTCAAAGAGGTTTGTATTCTCTCCAGCCAGTGGAAAAAATCAATCCTTTTCTTTTGGGAGTGAAAATATTACACCGGTATGCCTATATTAGTACCGAAACAGTTTTGGCTCGCGAGGGGATAATTTTTCAAGAAATTCCAAAAATTTCAATTATTAGCTCTATTTCCAAAACTTTTGTTGTTGCTGGTCGAGAATATCGCTGTCGTCGTTTAGCGGATAAATATTTGTATAATGATGCCGGAATTATTTTGGAGAATGGGGTGCAAGTTGCGTCAGTGGAAAGAGCGGTGGCGGATATTTTATATTTCAACCCGCGCTATTATTTTGACGGCGATCGTTTAATTGATTGGAAAAAAGTGCGCGCTATTCAAAGGGAAATAGGTTATCCACAAAATAGATAAAAATAATAATTAAAAAAACAAAAAAAATGATTACCCCAACTGCAAAAGATGCCGAGCATAAGGCGTGGATGTTCCGTCTTCTGGGCGCGCTATTTGACGACGCCTTTTTGTCAACAGTTTTATATTTCAAAGGCGGAACTTGTGCGGCTATGCGCGGATTTCTCGATAGATTTTCAGTGGATTTAGATTTTGATTATATTGATGAGAAAAATGAAATAAAAAAAGTTCAAGAAAAAATGGAAGAAATTTTTCAAAAGCTTGGTTTGGAGATAAAAGACAAAAGTCGCAATGTTCCACAATATTTTTTGAAATATCCAACTTCTGCGGGTGGAAAAAATACTTTGAAAATCAATATATGTTTTCCTGTTCCGCAATTTAATCAATACGAAAGTGCTCAACTAGAGGAAATTGATCGTATTGTGAATTGCCAAACAAGAGAAACAATGATGGCGAATAAATTAATTGCACTTATCAATCGCTTTGAAAAAAACGGTCGTATTGCTGGTCGCGATGTGTATGATGTACATTATTTTTTCTGGAATGGTTTTCGCTATGATGCAAAAATTATAGAAGACATAAGAAAATGTTCGGTGGAAAAATTCTTTGAGGATCTGGTAGTTTTTGTTGAGAATAAAATAACTCAAGAAATTATCGACCAAGATTTGAATATGCTTTTGTCCAATGACAATTTCCAAATGATTCGAAAAATGCTAAAACAAGAAACGCTGATGATGCTGAAAGATGAGTTGGCGAGGATAAAAAGCAAGAAGTTATAAATTTTTATGCAAGATTAGACTGAATTATTTATCATTATTAAATATATCAACATATTCTTTATAGATGTATGTCTGACCATATTTTTTGTTTTTATCTTTTGGTTGTAATATTTTCAAATCAATAAAACGATCAATCACTGTTTGCGCGCCAGCACGAGTAAACCCTGTCCATTTTTGAATTATAGCAACATCAACAATTGATTGTCCAAAAAGTTTAGGTAAGATTAAACTGGCACTTTCGGCGGCGCGCGTGCCTAGTTTGTGAATTTTTATAAAATCTTTTTCTCGTAAGACTGTAATTTTATCAACTATAGCAATCGCCTCATTAGCAATTTCAATTACACCTTCAAGAAAAAATTCTAACCATTCATAAATATGGCCATTATGATAGCCTAATAATTTTGCATAATATAGTTGCTGATGTTTTTTGAAAAATGAAGACAAAAACAAAACTGGTTTTTCAAGATATCCCTGTTTCCAAAAATAAAAGGTAATGAGCATGCGACCAGTTCTGCCATTGCCGTCGAGAAATGGATGGATTGTTTCAAATTGCGCGTGAATAAGTCCAGCCTTAATGACGACGGGTATTTCATCGTCTGCGTGTATGAATTTTTCAAGATCAGAAAGCGCGCGTTGCATTTCGGCAACGGGTGCTGGCACGAAACTGGCGGTACTTGGTTTTGTGCCACCAATCCAATTTTGACTTTTGCGAAATTCTCCTAGATCAGAAAAATGAGTTGCTCGAGCTTGGCTCATTAGCTGTTTGTGTGATTCTCGCACGAAACGCAAAGACATTGGAAAATCATCAACAGAAATTCTTTTTATGCCATAATTTAACGCCTTAATATAATGTAAAATATCATCAACATCATTTGATTTATTTGACGCAGGCTTGATTCCAGCCTCAATTGCATCAATCATGGTGGCACGCGTGCCTTCAATTTGACTTGAAGAAGTTGCATCTTTACGCAAATACATCAAAAGAAAAAAATCTGAATCTGGCAAAAGTTTTGTAATGCCATCGAGTTTGCCAAGGAGTCGCGTAGCCTCGTTGCTAGTCTTTAGTATCTTGGCATCAAAATCAAAGCCTCCCTTTGGTGGAAAAGGATATGGAACAAAGGCCTTGAAGCCCTCAATTTGCTTAATATTAGTGCCGATTTTAGTGGTTTTCATAGTTTGTTTACATCTTTTAGCTAATATATACAAAGTATAGTAGTTTGTATATATTATGTCAAATTATCAAAAATCTCCTCCACATCTTCTTGGTCGTCTAATATTTCCAAAAGTTTGTTGTAGCTTTCTTGGGTATTTGCATCAATTTCGACAGTGGACTTTGGAAGGAAAGTTAGATTAGATTCGGAAATTTCAATATTATTTTCTATTAATTTTTCTTGGACTTTTTGCAGATCTTGGGTTTCGGTATAGACAAAAAGTAAGTTGCCATCAATTTTTGTGTCTTTGGCACTAGATTCGATGGCGATCATTTCGAGTTCATCGGCATCTTTGCCAGTTAGATCAATAGTAATTTCACCGACCTGTTCAAAATTCCACATGGAACTTCCCACTTCGCCGAATTTTCCGCCAGCTTTTGTGAGGATGCTTTTGATTTCGCTCACGGTGCGGTTTTTGTTGTCGGTAGAAGTCTTGATAAGCATCATGATGTTACCTGGGCCCTTAGCTTCATAAATGATTTCAACGATTTCTGCGCCACTCAAATCGCCCGTTCCTTTTTTGACTGCCTTGTCGATATTGTCTTTGGGCATATTGAATTCTTGAGCTTTTTTCATGGCCATGCGAAGTTTGAAATTTGTGTCTGGGTTGCCACCGCCTTCTCGCGCGGCGATCACAATCGGTTTAGCGAGTTTAGTGAAAATTTTGGCGCGCTTAGCGTCATTTACCCCTTTTCTTTGTTTTATTCCCGCCCAATGTGAGTGTCCTGACATATGAATGCTAATAAATCGCGAATGTTAAAACTAATTTATTCGAATATATGTTATTTATCATTCGCGGATATTAGCATTCTAGCAGTTTAAAAAGTAATTTTCAAGAGTAGGTAATTTAGGAAATAATTGATGTTGGAAGAACTATTTTCCCAAAAAATTATCGCCCAATGTTTATTATGTATCGGCGGGGTAAAAGTATAAAAATTTTCATGCAAATTTAGGCTTTGGGCGCCTAAAACTCTTGAATTTTGGGGTATCAACTTTTCCGATAAAATTATATCGTGGCTAGAAAGAGCCATTTTTTGGCGATTTTTTTGCTTTTTTTGCCAATCCGGCGAGGTGGTATATCTTCCAAGACTAGCTTGGATTTCGGAGTTGGGGATAATAAAAATATTTTCCTCTGTTGTGGCGCTGGTTCCCTCATCCGCCCTTTGGGCACCTTCTCCCAAAGGGAGAAGGGGATCTTTAATTTTATTTTCAATATTGCTTGGTGTTTCTACCCAATTCCAACCCTCGTCATTTTTTTCATAAATTTCATCCTCTGCAATCTTGTCTTTCTTTCGGTCATATTTTATTTTTTGCACAACCTTACCAGAAGGATCGCGTAGTTCAATTTTGGTTTTTTCATTGCCCAGGGTGAAAGCACAAATTTCTTTGGTGAGTTTTTTGGTTTTGCCTTTTTTAATTCTGAAATCTTTCCGAATCGGATGGTTGATCAATTTGTCTTTGCCCGTAGCAATTGACCAGCCCTCAAGATTAACCTTCTTCTTGGATTTATTTTCAATTTCAATCCACTCATTTTTATCTAAGCCTTTCGGGTTAGGCATAATCCTTTTTATTCTTATTTTCGGCGCGTCATACTTTTCTACCTTGACTTCAAATTCATAAATTTTATCCTCGCCGTTTCCACGAATTTTGAGACTAGCTTTAAATTTACCAGTTTTTTTATATTTATGTTTGGTTTCTTTTTTATAACTTTTGTGGCCGTCGCCAAAATTCCAAGTGAATTTTTTGGCACTCCCATCAGTTTTCACATTGAAATAGGCGTAGGTATTTTTATATACATGCTTAGGTAAGATTAGTTTTCCAGACAAAATTTTGTCGAAAAAGTTTTCTCCTCCCGGAGTAGGGGAAGATGTCCAACGCCAAGATGAGCCATCAAAAGAAAAAGAATGGGCACTTTTTCCGTTTGCATATTTTTGACTAGCGATTAAATTATCTTTTTTGTCATAAAGAAAAACAGTGTCGCCTTTGGAATCATTGTTAAGTGAAAACGAACCATAGAAAACAATAAATTTTCCAATTTTTTCTTTTTTGGAAATCTTTCCTTTGGCACCTTTGGAATCTTTGATTGTATAATCGGAAAAATCAATTTCTTCTCCAGTTGAGTTTATTATTTCGACAAATTCTTCCTCGCCTACTTTAGTGTTAGGCGCGGGATAAATTTCACTAATCATAATCCCCGAATAATCTTTTATTTCTTCTTCTGATTCATCCTCTCCCCAATTTATACAATCGATAATAACATCCTTATCTTTATTCTCAAATATTATGGCAATACCATTTGTTTCAGAAATAGTCGCTTTTCTCCAAATATTAGCTTTTATTTCAGAGGGAAAATTATTATTTTTGCTACTTGCCCAAAGATAAGTTTTTCCAGAAGAAATAGAATCTTCATCGCCAAAAGAAACTATACTAGTTTGTGTTCCAGAAGATGTTTTTTTGACAAGTTTATATTCATTAAGATTAATTTTATTTTCTGTTGTATTGGTAATTTCAATAAAGTCATCATCCACACTTGTTTCACTTTCAAACTGAATATTAGTAATTTTCAAAACAGGCTCAGCTAAGCAAATTTTTTCCCAAATAAAAAAGCTAGCTAAAATAACCAGCCCATAGAGAAGATAATAATATTTTTTATTTTTATTTTTCACTCTAAGTTAAAACTGAATTAGTTTTATGTTGTTTCGTGATGGATTTTTTCTCGAAGCATTTCTCCAAATTCATTTTCTTCTTTGTTTTCCAATTCATTTTGCAGTTTCATAATCACATCTTTAATGGTATAGGGATCAGGAACATTGCGGAAGATGAAGCGCTCTCTTTCGCCGGCGGTTTGAATGAGTAAATTGCCATAATTGAGAAAAGTTGGAATGACTCCGCGTACATCTGTGGTGACATCTTGAATTTTTTCCAATTCCAATTCGCTCACCACGCGAGTGAAAAGTCCTTTTTGTTCGATATTAATGATTCTTTCACTGGTGACTATCCAAACATCAAAATAGTAGTCAATCCAGATAACAAAAAACAAGAGCCAAAGAAAGGTAAAAAAAAGACTGCGCATAAAGGCGGTGAGATTGATCAGAAGTTGCTCACTGAATTCATCAAAGAAAAAAGCAGTGAGGAAATAACTGCCGAAAAGAAAAAGTATTATAAAGAAAATCACAGAAAAGTGGGTAAGGATATTGAACCAGTGACGGTGAATGACCATCAGAATTTCTTCGCCGTTTTTTTGTCCTTCAAAATGATAGTGGGTAAATTTATGTTCCATAATTAAAAAATAATAAGTTTTGAAATTAGCGCGTTCCAATCAACCGAAAAAAATAACATAATATTGGAAAGAAAAAGCAAAATTGAAACTACCACAAAAATCGGCAACATTATTTTATTAGTTTTGGCATTTATCGAATAGCGCGCCAAATGATAGATGATGAAAAAAAATAAGAAAAGATAAGTGATAAAAATAATGGCATAGAGGGCAAGGATAATGTAAAACATATTTTTTTTCTGTCATCCTGAACTTGTTTCAGGATCCAATCTTTTTTTGAAAGCAGATTCTGAAATAAATTCAGAATGACAAGTTTTATAAGAGTTTATTTTCTTTATTATACTTTATCCCTAAATGATTATAAGCGCTTTCTGTGGCAATGCGACCGCGTGGAGTGCGAGCGAGAAAGCCAATTTGGATGAGATAGGGTTCATAAACATCTTCAATTGTTTTGATTTCTTCTGAAGTGGCGGCGGCAATTGTGCCAAGTCCGACGGGGCCACCTCCAAATTTTTCAATAATAACCCGAAGAATTTGTTTATCCGCCGGTTCTAATCCTAGCGGATCGACATCAATCATTTCCAGCGCTTCGATTGCTACTTCTTTATTTATAATAGCATGATTTTTTATTTGAGAAAAATCGCGTACCCGTTTCAAAAGGCGGTTCGCTACGCGCGGAGTGCATCTAGCACACTCGGAAATTTTTTCGAGGCCTGATTCATCCGCTGTTACATTAAGAATTTTTGCGGAGCGCTCCAATATTTTTTTTATCTCTTCATTGGCATAAAATTCCAAGCGATGCACAGCGCCGAAACGATTGCGCAAAGGATTGGAAATGGAGCCAAGTTTGGTAGTGGCACCAATCAAGGTGAATTTTGGCAGATCAAGTTGGATTGTTCTGGCGGACGGCCCTTTGCCAATAATAATATCTAATTTATAATCTTCCATCGCAGGATAAAGAATTTCTTCAATGGATTTATTTAGTCTATGAATTTCGTCGATGAAAAGAATATCGCCGTCGGATAAATTAGTTAAGATTGATCCGAAATCACCCACGCGTTCAATGGCTGGACCGGAAGTGGTCTTAATTGCGACGCCCATTTCTTTGGCAATGATGTTGGCTAGCGTTGTTTTGCCTAGTCCCGCGGGACCATAAAGCAAAACATGTTCGATTGACTCCTTTCTTTTTTTGGCAGCTTGAATCAGAATGTCTAGGTTTTTTTTAACCTTAACTTGCCCCACATAATCGTGGAAGTTTTGCGGGCGAAGGGTTATGTCAAAACTAATTTCTTCCGGTTGTTCTTTTGAGCTAGTAATTGTCATAATAATTTTTAATTTTATAATTCTTAATTTTGTAAATAAATCTTAATTTTTAAGCATTAAAAAATTAAAAATTGTTTAAAAATTTAAAATTAAAAATTAAAAAATTCGCACAAATTCAGTATACACCTTCTTGACATAAATTAAAAGCTGTGCTATGCTACTTAGTCATCTAAAAGCTCGCTATTTGCACGGTTTTTGGTGGCTAGCAGTAAATTGCAGGCAATTGGTGACTTCTATCTTTTGTCATCAATCATGGAAACAGCTTTCAAGATATGGGTAGGGTGGGTTCGTCCTGCGCTATTCCTCGATTTTGTTTCTTTTCCGAGGCTCCTAGTCTCGGTCCTTGCCTGCAGATTACTACTATCGTGGATTTATGCAGACTAAACGCAGATTAACGCGGAAAAAATACGAGAAATAAAATTTAAAAACGATTGTAGAAAAGTTGAGCTTTAGGGTGGAGCCTAAAATTTTCAAAAAGCTCAATTTTGGAGAAGTTAGTTAGACGCTTAGCGTCTAGTGTAGCAATTAAAAACAGTTTTCTATCAAGACCAAATTTTTTGTAAAAAGTTTTTAGGAAATTTTTGGTTTTAGAGGGAAAAAATTAGAGCCATGTGATTGTCAGTGAACGCACTGATTTCACATGAAATATAAATTCAAAGCAAGGAGGAAAAATGAAAGTAATCTACAAAATAACTGGCTGGAGGTCAATGGGTGGTGAGTTGTATCCTCATCAAGCTGAATTTGAAGATGAGGGATTTCAATGCCATTATGATCTTAAAAAAAGGCATGAGGTAGGAGTTGAATTATTAAAAAAACAACTTCCAGTAATTAAGCCTATTGAAAGTATCTCTGGCATCACACTCTGGAGTAAGAATATCTTCGGAGAGTATGTGCCAAGAGAATTGAAATAGGCACAGGAGTCTGGCGGGAAAAAGAAAAAGGGTTAGCCTGTAGATATAAGCGCCCTTTTTTTAATTGTCAGAACCTTGATTAAACCTTGATTTTCTTGATTTACATGATTAAAAACTCAATTCGTCTAATTGAGGATTTTATTATTGTGGACTCGTTTAAATTCTAAGCTTTTCGCACCGAAATTAATAAGCAAGCCAATTTTCAAATTGTAGGCTTCTAGATAATTCATAGCTTGCGCCAAATGAACATCTTCTAGTTTTATCAAGGCTTTCAATTCTACCATTACTTTTTTTTCAACAAAAAAATCTACTCGACGATTTCCAATTTTTTGATCTTTATAAAAAATATCCATCTCATGTTCGCGACTAAAGGATAATTTTTGCGATTCCATTTCAATTGCCAGAGCTCTTTGATAAATAACTTCTTGAAAACCATTGCCAAGAGTAGAATGTACGGCCATTGCACAGCCAATTATTTTTCTAGTTAATTCTTCATGTTGCATAATTTTTCAAATTGAAATCAAGCAAATCCTTTAATCAAGTGAATCAAGGTTATAGATCCGTTACCCTCTCCACCTCTTCCAAACTCGTCTCTCCCTCCAAGACTCGAAGGATTCCATCTTGGGTCATCGTGAGCATACCGAGTTCGATCGCTTTTTCTTCCAGTTCGGCGGTGATGGCGCCACGGGTGACAAGGTTTTGAATTTCGCGAGAGAGTTGGAAAACTTCACTGACCGTCATACGGCCTTTATATCCAATACCGTTGCATTTTTCACAGCCTTTCGGATGATATATTTCCAAAACTTTTGGGATTTCTACTCCCGTTTTCGGACTGATGGTAGCTAAAACTTTTTCAATTTTCTCTTTTTCTTCTTTGGAAGGAATAATTTTTTCTTTGCAATCACAAAGGCGACGCACAAGCCGTTGGGCCATAAAAGCGTTGACGGCAGTGGCAATGTCAGAAGGGGAAACGCCCATATTGATCATTCGAGCTACGGCGCCGGCAGCGTTATTAGTGTGAATGGTGGAAAGTACCAGATGTCCAGTAAGAGATGCTTGCACAGCCACTTGAGCAGTTTCGTTGTCACGAATTTCACCAATCATCATAATGTCAGGATTTTGACGAAGTAGAGCACGCAGAGCGGTGGCGAAAGTATAACCTTCTTTGTCGTTTACTGGAGTTTGCAAAATTCCCGGAAGTTGATATTCAATTGGATCTTCCACGGTGATTATTTTTACTTCGGGTTTATTGAGAAGGCTAAGGACGCTATAAAGCGTGGTGGTTTTTCCCGAGCCGGTTGGGCCAGTGTTCAAAATCACGCCATTTGGTTTTTTGACTTCGTTCATTATTTTTTCTAAATTTTCTTTGCGAATCCCAAGTTTAGTTAGATCCAACTCCATTGATGATCCACGCAAAAGTCGCATCACAACTGTTTCGCCGTAACCGCCCAAAATAATGGAAACACGCACATCAATATTTTTTTCGGCAATTTCTATTGTATCATCAAAGCTAATACTAAAACGGCTGTCAATCACGCCTGTGCGCACTTCAGTTTTCACGCCAGAAAGAATTTTTATCTCGCCCAAAAGCGCCGGATATTCATTGAGAGGAATAGTTACTACGCTTTGCAAAATTCCATCAATGCGGAAGCGAATCTTGACAGCATCTTTTTCCGGTTCAATATGGATATCTCCAACATTAAGAAGAATAGCGGCGGAAAAAATAATTTTATTAATGTCATTTGTTTTGGAAGCGCGCACGACTTCTTCTAATTTTTTGAAATCAGTTAAATTTTCTTTAGCGGATAAATATTGATTTTTTTCGATGAGAATTTTTTTGCCCAGTGTTTGTGACATCAGTTTTTCATAAATACCTTCTAGAAATTCTCCTTGTCCCGTAGCTTCTTCCACTTCATCAATAGAAGTGACACCAGCGACTGCTTTCAAAATTCCATCTTGAAGCATTGTAATCATTCCTGACTCCAAAGCGGCCATGGCTAATTCTGTTTCACCAGCGAGTCCTAAAATTAATTTTTCAATATCTTCATTGATGGTGAGTACTTCAAAAATTCCCATCCGTCCTTTATAACCTAAGCCGTTGCACTTGGGACAACCTTTGGGGCGGTATAACTTTTCAATATTTTTAGGAATTTCCACTTTAGCTTTGGGCGAGATAATAGACAGAATTTTTTGAATGGATTCAATAGATTCTTTGGCGGGCACATAACTTTCTTTGCAATCACAAAGTTTGCGCACTAGTCTTTGTCCGATAATGGCGTTTATAGCGGGAGACATCAAAGTTGGTTTTACCCCAAGTTCGACTAATCGGGGAATGGTACCAACAGCATTGTTAGTGTGGAGAGAAGAAAGAACTAAATGTCCCGTGAGAGCGGAATTGACAGCAATGTCAGCCGTTTCATCATCGCGAATTTCACCTACCAAAATTACATCTGGGTCTTGGCGAACAATGGCGCGGAGTCCTTGGGCGAAAGTGTAGCCTCGTTCTTTTTCTATTTGAGTTTGAGAAATGCCGGATAATTCATATTCAATCGGATCTTCAATGGTAATGATTTTTTTGTCGGGAGTGTTGAGTTTATTTATAATTGAATAAAGCGTAGTAGTTTTTCCCGAGCCAGTTGGACCGGTGTTAAGAATCATTCCATTAGGCGCTTGCATTTGATTTTGAATAGTTTCATAAGCCAAGCCTTGCAAGCCCAAATTTTCTACACTCACTTTGATCGAATCTGGATCAAGTAGACGCATCACCACTGATTCTCCAAAATTTCCTGGAATTACCGAAACACGCAATTCGATTTTTTTGTCGCTTAAATTTATTTCAAAAGTTCCGTCTTGGGCGATATCGCGAAGATTTAGTTTCATACCGGACATTAATTTTATACGGGAAATGATAGTATGAAAAACATTAAGGGGCAAAAAGACGACATCTTGCAAGGTGCCGTCAATGCGGTAGCGCAGGCGAATTTCTTTTTCTTGCGGTTCAATGTGCACATCGCTAGCGCCAAGTTTATAAGCGCCGGCCAGCATAATATTCAAAATTTGCGTGGTCGGCAATTCCTTGATGCGATTTTTCAAAGTGATCAAATCTTTCATTTCTTCTTCGAATTTTTCCAATTCTTCTCCTGTGAGACTTAGGCTCATTTGATCTAGAATATCCACAAAAACAATTTGCTTATATTTTTCCAAGACATGGTTGAAATTTGAAGTAGAAACTACAAAAAGTTTTATCTGCCAACCATTTTCAGTTTTCAATTTTTCTATGAAAGTTTTGGTCGCTTCATTTTGTGGATCAGAAGAAATGAGAGTGACAACTTTTCCGGCGCGGTGAATGGCAATAAGTTTGAATTTTCTGGCATCTTCTTCTGGCAAAAGTCCGATGGCTTCTTTTCCAATTGGAATAAGATTGGTATCTACATAAGGAAGATTGAGTTTGCCGGCCAAAGCCGAAGCCATTTCCTCCTCCTCCTCTTTGCGGAATTTGGAAAGAATTTTGGCGGTTTTGTTTTCTTCTGGGATATCAGTGGATTTTTTTGTTTGAATTTTTGGTTTGAGAATTTTTATCATACTACAAAATTACAAAATAATTACAAAAATACAAAAAATAAGATAATCACTGAACAATTAACATTCAGTCTCCATTTTACTCGGATAAGAGTAAATGGCGTCTCGATTGGAGATTTTCTTTATTAGACTCTCATTTTTTCTTTAATTATGAGAGTTTTTGTCCAATTGAGACGCAATTCACCCTAGTGTAGTCAGGTGACGAATGAGTTGTTAAGTTTTCTTTTGGTTAAATTAAGGGCGATGTCAGTTAGAATATGTTTCAGATTGTAAACAGTAGCTGTTAAGCAGGCTTGGATGTGGGTTTTTTCTAATCCCAGATATTTG
>Ga0210049_1001175_pt1 | contig 24181 bp, 25 predicted proteins | sample CryGeyCG2014_300_2_FD_183964 | JGI IMG/M metagenome (GOLD analysis project Ga0210049, IMG submission 183964) | Groundwater microbial communities from aquifer - Crystal Geyser CG06_land_8/20/14_3.00 (SPAdes) (version 2) | ecosystem: Environmental > Aquatic > Deep subsurface > Groundwater | place... | reverse complement strand
CAACATTGGCTGTACCAGTATCTCTGATAATAGCCTTATTGTGCATTATCGGATTTCCTGCCGGATCGCCTACTTTAGGAATCCCCGCTTCAAGGCTGTCATGCGTACCCTTATCACCGTCGTAAACTATTTGCACGGAAATAGCGGGGCTTAAATCATTCGCCGCTTCAACAACGCCGTGACTTCCGCTCGTCCCCCAAGTATAAGTCATTACCGCGGCGTGAGACTGAGTCGCCGCCAAAAATGCTTTAACTTTTGCTTCAAGAACAGAAGCGTTGCCGGATGTATTATCTCCGGCGGTAAAATACACTTCCCACCATTTATTCGGTGTTGAACCTGACGCCGGCACATTCGACAACAGAATAATGGGGACGAAAAAAATGAAAAAAATGGGGACGGAGGTAATTTTTTTACCAAAAATCCCATGTTTTCTAATTTTTTGACGGCATATTCGCATTTTGCCTGCCGAAGTTTCAATAGGGACGGTTCCTATTGAAGCGCTCCTTTTTGGAATTGATTTATGAATTTTCATTTTTTACCCCCTGCCTTACTTATGGCATTGGCCTTTCTTAAATAAATTTGGACCGCTTTTTTTACATCTTTTGACCCGTGTTCCCGCAATATCCTCAAATCGTATTTTTCAACCGGAAGCAAACCATATCTTACAACCAGTTCAAAATTCCACACCGCTAAAAATAAGGCGGTATGATAATCCAAAGGCGAAATAAAAATATTCCCGTTTAAAAAATCTTCAACAGTTTGAATCGTCGCCGAAACGATATGCTTAACATTAAAATAAGCCGAAGTCATTTTCTGCCATTCGCTCTTTTTCATTCCGCCGGTGTGCATTTTTATAGAAAGCGCATCCTGAATCAATTGGATAAAATTTTTATTAAAATTCATTCTTCGCAGAGTGATAATGTCTATTTTCTCATGTTTGCCGGCGAAAATCAAAAGGATTTTCAGTAACCTTTCAATTGACATTTGAAACCCGAAGATTTTGAACGAGTCATGATAGTATCTATAAACAAAATCGGTTTCAAAAGGGACGCTGTGCTTCTCAAAATCACAAAATGCTCCCTTTGCTTTCTTCAGCATCCCTTTAGACAAAGCCCCGAAGAAAGTCCTGTATTTATCTGACTGCTCTTTTGCCCTTCTGCTAATTTTTATCTTTTTCATTTTTTTCCTGCCTTGCCTTTAATTGCCTCATAATTTTCATATCAGGGAAAGGCCTAAAGAAAACGATAGAAATTTCGCTGAGATGAAAATTGAACGCGAAAAAAAATTACTCGAGCTTGACCGAGTATTGTGAGCGGGAGATTCCCGCGGTGAAAAAATTTTCCGCGATGATGAGTTTTGCGCTGTTCGCAACCTTATCAAAACACGGCGAAACCGGTAAATTCAAATATAGAGAAAATTTCCCGCTGTCGTCGGACAAAACCGGCATTTTGCGGAGGTCAAGGTCAAAGACGGCTGAGAGGGCGGAACTGTCATCGGGCGTTTCAAGAAGAAACGCGCAGTCGGCGGCTATGTCGCCGGACATTCCGGCGAAAGATTCGGCCGGAAAAAAGACGGCCGCGGCAATAAGCGCCAAAATAATGAAAATCGCTTTTTTCATCACTATATTGTATTCCTTAATGGCGGCTGTTGTCAATAGGCAATTTTCAGAGAAAGCTAACGATCCCGCCCCTTTCCGAACATAATCACAATTATCGGATTAGTGGTTTTTCGTTTTTGGAAAATTACGGAACGCAATAACTTGTCAGTCTCCAATGATTTCGTTCAGACCGACAATAATTTGAGACAATTCCTCCGGTTGAGCGCGACCTATTTTTTTACCAATTCGTTCCACAGAAAGTATTCGAATTTGACTGATTTTAACCCACGAACGCTTGGATAATTCGTTTGACTTCAGCTCCAGCGTTAACGGAAAACCCGCTCGTTGGGGCTGGCGTGTCATCGCTACCGCTATGACAGTGCCGGAGCGTTTATTAAAAATGCCCTGACTCAAGATTAAAACAGGCCTCATTCCTGCTTGTTCATGTCCTCGTACAGGATTTAGATTAGCCCAACGGATATCCCCCCTCAATATTTTGGCCATTCTTTTGTTTCTTCGGACAGGCCCTCTTCAGCCATTGCTTTTTCAAAAGCAGGATCAAGTTTAGCGCATTCTCTGGATAAACGACCATGTTCTATTCGCTCCAGTTTTTCTTGAACAGCTTCCTGAATTGCCCGGCTCCGGTTAATGAAGACATGCTCCCTAACGAGTCTATCTAAACTTTCCACTGTCCCCCACTCCATGCTAATTGCAATTTTAGCGCTACTCATAAGTCACCCCCTGTTTTTTTCTGGTACTACTATGTATCATACCACGGATTTTCTCAGGTGTCAAGAAATGCGCCAGACAAAGGCGAATGGTAATTCGCCCGCTACAAAGGCAAACCGCTACAAAAGCGACTGGTAATTCGCCCGCTACATGGCGGATTTTATCGCTTCCTTCTGCATCGCTATGATGTCTTTGATTGCCGCCGATGCCATGCCCGTCAATTTGTCCAGTTGAGCGCGTGTGAATAATTTTTCCTCGCCGCTTGACTGCACTTCCGCGAAGTTGTCACCGTCCCCCACGACATTCATGTCGCAGGTGGCCATGTAATCTTCCTCGTAATCCAGGTCAAGAAGAGCTTCACCTTCCACGATGCCGCAGCTTACGGCGGCGATGTGGCCGGTTACCGGAAAGGTGAAAATTTTCCTGGCTTTCTGCTGGCGTTTGAAAAAAATGTAAAGAGCCGTGAAGGCCCCCGTAATGGCCGCCGTGCGGGTGCCCCCGTCGGCCTGGAGCACATCACAATCCACCTTCACGGTTTTTTCGCCGAAGGCGCCCAGGTCCGTCACGCACCTGAGCGACCTTCCTATGAGACGCTGTATTTCCTGCGTGCGGCCGGAGATTTTTTCTCTCTCCCTGCGGTTGCGCGGAATCGTGGCGTAAGGCATTATGGAATATTCGGCGTTAAGCCAGCCGGTGCCCGTGCCTCTCAGATAGGGCGGCACGAAATTATCCGTGCTGACGCTTGTGAGCACCTTGGTGCTGCCGAAGGACACCAGTGTCACGCCCGACGGTATTCCCTGAAAATCGGGGATAATCTCAATTTTTCTCAGCTCATCCGTTTTTCTGTTTTTTCTTGCCATTTATCACTCCCTGCGCCGTAAGTATCAGCATTGCCAGAAAAGCCGACAAGGCGAGCGCGTACTTTCTTCTGCGGTTATTCTTCTCAAAAAGAAGCCTCTCTTCCGACAATAAACCTCTGACGGCGTATTTGGTGAATTTTCTCGTGGAGCCCTCTTTGGCCAGGATAACATATTCATCCGCCGAAAGCGGATAAAAGGAATATTGCTCACACGAGGAAAGCTGTTTCTTCACAAAATTCAGATGATTCACATCTCTGAGATACATCACCGAAGGCGAATGGCTCTCAAGAAGCGCGCCGAGCGAGCTTTCATCAAGAAAATCCTGTTTCGGCGCTATGAGATATTTCACACCGTCGCCGTCCCTGATTTTTTGCGCTTTCATGCCGGATATTAAAACAGTGTGATGTTCTTCGTCAAGAAAAGCTATCCTGCGCGAACGCGGGTAAAAAATGTACATACCCTTTGAGTCTTTGGCGAGGACGACAAACTCTTCCGCCATTGAATACAGGTTGAAAATCTTTTTCTGGGATGCGGAGGCGACACCCACTATCGTTCTGCCTGTCTCATCCGTGGCGGAAAATACGATACGGTCGCCGGAAATAAATATCCTGTCTATGTCATAGGGGAGATCCGCGAAGAGAATTTCAGGCTTACCCGAAATCCTGCCGTGCAGGATGTGCGATTTATCACCTGAGACAACCGCAATAGCGCAGGATTTACCGTCGCTGTCAAAGGCCTTTAAAAACAGATCTCCGCCGAAACTCGTCGAGACAGACGGATCATCGGCGCTGTAATAAAGAAAATTCTTTTTCCTGCCTATGTTGACGAACCAGAGCGAGTTTCGTAGCCTGTAGGCCATGAGCTGTCCCCCGGCGGACTGGAGCTGATTGAAATACTGGCTTTCTTCCAGAAGCACGGACGATTTGCCGTTTCTTTCTTCCGAAAGATAAAATCTTCCGTTCATCTGAAAAAGCGCCAGGAAAGCGCCTCTGTACGGAATCGGGTTTCCGAAATAATCCCTGAGCCCCAAATAATCAGCCGGAATACCAAGGCCGGCGCTAAGGACATTAAGGGATTTTTTTATATCAAAGGCGGCACCTCCTTCAAGAAACAGCGTTTTTCTCTGACTGTCAAAAAAGTTTTTGCTTCCCGTCCCGATAAAAACATTGATCCGTTCCGAGCCGCTGCGCGAAAGAATTTCATCCAGCAAGTTTGAGAATGAGCTTATTTTTCTGCTCAGAATACCGGTCTGGTATTCCTCCGCAGGCGTCAAGGGCCGTGGATATTGCCATGTGAGTCGGAATTTCTCCCTGTTGAGCGACTCTCTCTCCGTACCCGCGGCCGAAGCTGTCAAAAGAGCCGGAATAAATGTAAACAGAAATAGCGCTGCCTTCATCACGCGTCAAGAGACCTGAGGAATTCGGCGGTTTTTTCTTTTTTTGAATTGAAATTCGCCAGAAGCTCTTTTTTCTGCTCCACCACATCCGCTGACGCGGAATTTATGAAATTAGAGTTGGTCAGCAGCGCTTCAAGTTTTGCCGTGTGTTCTTCTATCTTTTCTATCTCCAGCTCCGCGCGCGCTCTCTCCGCTTTTATGTCAATGATATCCGAAACGGGCACAGAGCATTTGAGAAAGGGCGTCGCGAAATTCGCGGCGCCGCTGCCGGGAGCCGGACCGAATTCCAGAGATTCAGCTCTTGTCAGAGGCAGAATAAAATATTCCGCCTCAGAAAGTTTTTTAGCGAAAGCTTCCTCTGTATCCACGATTATCCGCACAGGAGCGGTGGCGGGTATGGCAAGCCGCGAACGGATGTTGCGCAGGCCCTGAATGAGCTCAAATATCGCGGACATATCCTCTCTGGCGCCGGGAAAAGAAACTTCCGCTGACGGCCAGGCGCAGTCCATGATGCTTGACGGATCATCAGCGCCTTTGATCCGCCCGTAGATTTTTTCCGTTATGAAAGGGATGACCGGATGCATCACGATTAGAGTTTCCCTGAATATCCTTCGGACAATCCCCGCGGAGATACCGCCGGAACGCAATTTCAATATCTCAAGATACCAGTCGCAGAAAGAACCCCAGAAAAATTCCCACATCACCCGCGCGTATCTGGCGAGGTCGTAGGAATCTATGGCATCTTCCGCGGATTTTATAAAAGAGGAGAATTCGGACACTATCCATCTGTCGGCCAAAGATTCCGCTTTTGCCATATCAACCACGGCTTCGAAGCCTTCGCGTTCCACAACGACCGCGGCGTTTGAGATCTTATTCATAAAATTCCTTGAGGCGATAAAATTCTCTTCGGCCGCGAGCAGGTCATGGCCCGGAACGGCCTGTTTTGTGAGCGAATACCTGAGACTATCCACACCGTATTTGGAAGTCACTTTCAGCGGATCTATGGTGTTACCCAGAGATTTTGACATTTTCTTCCCGTGACGGTCGCGCACGATGCCGTGTATGTAAACATCCGAAAAGGGAATGTCTCCCGCGAATTTAATGCCCATCATGAGCATCCGGGCGACCCAGAGATAAAGTATCTCGTGCCCTGTGACAAGAACGGAAGTCGGATAATAATATTCCAGCTCGGGCGTCTTCTCCGGCCAGCCGAAGACTTCAAAAGGCCACATCCCCGACGAAAACCATGTGTCCAGCACATCCGGGTCCTGAAATATATCCGCACTTCCGCAGACGGGGCATTTAGAAGGTTTTTCCGCGGACACTATGACGCCGGCCTCTTCTCCCGATGAACGGGACTGACAGTCCCTGCAATAATACACAGGCAGCCTGTGCCCCCACCATATCTGGCGCGAAAGGCACCAGTCCCTTATCTCCCCGAGGAAGTTCAGAAAAGGTTTTTGGAAGTGTCCGGGATAGAAGCGGACACGCCCGTCATCAAGAGCTTTGATCGCCGGAGCGGCCAGCTCTTTCATTTCCAGAAACCACTGAAGTGACAGCATGGGCTCTATCGCCTCGCCGCAGCGGTAGCACACCGATACGGAATGTTTCAATTCCTCTGTTTTTTCAAGGAAGCCCTGCTCTTCCAGCATCGCGCAGACTTTTTTTCGCGCTTCGTATCTGTTCAAACCCGCGAATTCAGCGCCGGCAAGCGGGGTCATCGTCCCCTTCTCGTCTATCACTTTGATTGTCGCGAGTTTCTGACGGACTCCTATATCAAAATCCGTAAAATCATGCGCGGGCGTCACCTTAACGGCTCCGGTGCCGAAGGCGGCCTCCACCGCGCTGTCGGCCACGACGGGGATTTTCCTTCCTGTCAAAGGAAGTATCAGCGTCTTGCCGACAAAAGCGGCCAGCCGAGCGTCTTCGGGATTGACCGCCACGGCCGTGTCGCCCAGCATCGTCTCCGGACGCGTGGTGGCCACGACCAGCCATTTGCCTTTTTCTCCGGCAACGGGATATCTTATATACCAGAGTTTGCCCATCTCGTCCTTATACTCCACCTCTATGTCGGACAGCACCGTCCCGCAGCGGACACAGTGGTTGATGAGACGATGGCCCCTGTATATTTTGCCTTCTTCATAAAGCCTGACAAAAGCTTCCGTGACCGCCCGGGAGCAGGTCTCATCCATTGTGAAATGTATATTGTCCCAATCGCAGGCGCAGCCCAGTTTTTTTAACTGTTCAAGAATGGAACCGCCATATAGCTGTTTCCATTCGTTCACGCGGCGGAGGAACTCTTCCCTGCCCATGTCGAGCCTGTTTTTCCCTTCTCTGGCGAGTTCCTTTTCCACGACATTCTGCGTGGCGATCCCGCCGTGATCCGTGCCGGGCGCCCATTTTACATTCATACCCCGCAGTTTGGCCGAGCGGATGAGAATATCCTGAAGAGTGTTGTTGAGGGCGTGGCCCATGTGCAAACGCCCGGTCACATTCGGCGGCGGAATGGCTATTGAAAACGCTTTTCTCCCGTCGGGAGTTCCGGCGAATTTCTTAGACTCTTCCCATGTTTTATAAATCGCATCTTCAAAACCCGGCGCGTATTTTGATGTCTGTTTATTTTCCATAATACTTCGAGAAGGCCTCCACCACACTGCTCTGCGCCGGGCTGAACTCGGATGATAAAATCACTCTGTAGAAATCCTCCAGACTGTATTTTTTCAGGAGCTCAGCGTCTTCCGAAACAATGACAAAATTTTCTGCTTTTTCAAGATTGATGCCCCGCGCGATATCAAGGAGACTGATTTTAAAAAAAGCGCCGACGCAGACGGGATCAAATTTGGCGCCGGTTCCTTCCTTTAAAATATTGAGCACGCCCAGAAGCGGCATCGGCTCCCTGTAATGCCTCTTTGATGTCAGCGCGTCAAACACATCGCTCACGGCGATTATCCTCGCGAAAAAAGGTATCGCCGCGCCTTTAATCCCGCGGGGATAACCGCTCCCGTCAACATTTTCATGGTGCGAGGCGGCAATCTCCGGAATCTGGCGGAATTCTCTCTTAAAATGTATTTTACCGAGTATCTCGCGTGTGAAAACCGTGTGATTTTTTATCTGCTCAAATTCTTCGGCGCTGAGTTTACCCGGTTTGGCGAGTATGTGCTCCCTCACCCCGATCTTGCCCATGTCATGCATCCACGAAGCGTATTTCAGCAGTTCAAGCTCATGAGCGAAAAGGAGCATGGCCTCTCCGGTCTTGACCGCGAAAAAAGTCACCCTTCTGGAATGTCCGGCCGTAAGATAGTCCCTCTTATCCAGCGTGTCCGAGAGCGTGTCAATGAAACTCTCAAACATCTTTTTCTGTTCATCGTAAAGAAACGCGTTTTCAACGGCGTCGGCGGCCTGGCGGGCGAGAAGAAGCAGTATTCTCTCGTCTTCCCCGTCGAACACACCCTCTTTTTTGTTCAGCACCTGAAAAACGCCTATGCTCTCGCCCATTTTGTCCTTCATCGGGCAGGTGAGAATGGTTTTTGTCACATAGCCGGTTTTTCTGTCAACATCGGTATCAAATCTGTCATCGGCGTAGGCGTCTTTGATATTTATTATCTCGCCGCTCCTGGCCACAGCCCCCGCTATACCCTTGTCCAGCGGTATTCTGATCTCACGCGAGCCCAGGCCGTCGGCTATCTTGCTGTAGAGAGTGTCGTTGTCAAAATCCCTCAGAAAAACGGTGCAGCGTTCGGCGCCAAGTATCTCGCGGGTCTCGGCCATTATCATTTTGAGGAGATCATCCAGGTCCAGTATGCGGGAAGACAGCTTGTGGCCGAAGTCGAGAAGCGATTCCATGCGCTTCTTTTCCGCTCTAAGCCGCGTCAGCTCTTCAGTGTTGTCCGGTTCTTTCATAAATTCTTTTCAGATATTTCCTTTCCTCAGGCACCAGCAGGACATGCTAATCCCGACGCTCATCGTTGCGATGTGCCTCGGGAGCTCGCCTATTCTAACACAAAGCGCGGTGTTTTTGCCACCCCAGCCGCCCGGGCCTATGCCGCTTTTGTTTATCATAGCGCAAATTTGCTTCTCCATGACCGACATGGCGCGGCGCTGATCTTTCAGCAGCATCCTCTCGGATGTGATAAGCGCATCCTGGGGAGCTCCCCCGATTCCCAGGCCCACAAAGACCGGAGGACAGCAATACGGAGCTTTTGAAATGACAAAATCCGCGATCACCCTTGAGAGAGAATCTTTGTCAGACGATGGATTCGCCATTATAAGCCCTGAACAATTCATGGCGCCCCCGCCCCTGATGAGGAATGACGGCGTGAAACCCGCCGGAGCCGGATTGATCGACGGCAAATTTCTCTTGTCAATTTTTCCGGCGAGGGGCATCTTCACCTGGGAATCTCTAAGAAGCCGGTAGGCCTTTCTCACGGCTTCTTTCAAAACCCCCGGGTCGGAGGGACGAGCCTGCCTGCCTGCCTGCGCGCCCGCTCCCCTTCGTGAGGCATGACCGAGAGGCATGGGAAGGTGAAAAGAAACAATACCGGTGTCCTGGCAGAGCGGAAAAGATTTTTTCTTCGCGATGGCCATGTTTTCGCTTATGAGTTTCAGAAACTGCCTGCCCCGCGCGGAGCTTTCATTTTGCCCGGCCTTCCTGATGGCGGCGGACACATCGGGAGGCAGCTCATAATTGGCGCGCAAAATCCTTTCTTCCAGTTTTGTCATTTTTTTCACCCTCATTATTCTTTCATTTTTCCCATCATAACGATAGCCTTGGCGTTATCCGGATCCCTTTTGAGCACTTCTCTGAAAGATGCGGCGGCCTCTTTGAGCCGCCCCTCGTAAAAATATGTGTAGCCGAGATTGAAATGAGAATCCACCATGTCCGGATTAATGGCTAACGCGTTTTTATAGGCCTCTATGGCTTTCGGGCGGTTACCTGTGGAAAAGAAAATATTCCCTATGTTGTTCCACAAACCGGGAGAGGCCCTGAGCTGCGCGGCCCTGATAAAAGCATCCGCCGCGGGCTTCCAGTTCTTCTGTTTGGAATAAAGCCATCCAATTTTATAAAGAGCGTCATAATCATCGGGGTTATCGGAAAGCTTTTTTTTCAGCGTCATTATTTGAGCGTCTTTCACCGCTTCGTGAAAATCCGGTTCCAACGAGGTTTCCTTCAGCGCCCTGAAGGGCCGGATCATGGCGGGAATAAAATGAAACAACATCAGCAGGGCCGCCAGAGCCGGCAGCAGGCGGTGAAAAACTGAGCTGTTCAACGAGAGCTTTTTATTTCCGGAATTTTCCGCCTTAAAAAGAGCGAAAATAAAATAGAGCATGGCCGCGCTGATTATAAATCTCATGTTGACCGAAAACAAATTATTCGCCAGAATCCCCGCGGCGGCGGCGCTGTGGCAGGGGTCTTTCACATTCCTGAAAAAAGTGAAGATGAGCATCCCGAACAATATAATTCCCGGAAAACCCAGTTCCGCGAAAATTTCCAGATATTCGTTGTGCGCGAAATTCACTATGAATTTTTTCTGTGGATATAATTTTTTGAGTCCCTCCGAAGCGTAATCGGGGAAACACGTCGCGAAAGCCCCGGGTCCCACACCCAGAGGATTTTTAACGGCCATCGTGATGGTGTCGCGCCATATCAGCAGACGCCCCATGTCCCTCATCCAGAAAGAGCGCGTCAGATAACCCGCCAGAGCCGCCGCGGCGGCGAGTGCTAAAATGAGCGTCCTGACAGACGGAATTTTTTTTCTGTAAACAGCGATAAGATAAACGGAAATGCCCGTCAAAGCTCCCACATAGCCGCCGCGGGCATTGATGTAATAAAAATCCAGCGCGAACACGGCGACAGCCGCCGCGGCGAATATTTTCCAGAACGCGCTTTTCTCCCTAAAAAGCGCGAAGGCAAAAGGCAGGGCGAGCACAAGATAGGCGGCGAAAAAATTCTGATTGCCGAAAGTCGCGTAAGGCGGTGATATCTTCGGTACGCGCATCGGGCCTATGGGCGTACCAAAATTTTGCCAGAGACCGTAAAGCGCCGCGAGAAAGGCCGTGACGACGAATGTCCTGCGTATTAAAGATTTCTCGGACGGTAAAATAAACTGACCAGCCCCGAAGAAAATTCCCGCGCAGAGCAGGTTTTTCTCCATTTCCATCCGCGCCACATTCTTGTCGGGACAAATTATATAGCGCGCCAGCACATAGAGGAAATAAAACAGCACCCATTTATCCATGGCGCTTGCGCGCCAGATTATTTTCGCTTTCAGGCTCGCGTTAAAAAGAACCGCCGAGAGAAAAACAAGCGCCCCCGTTTCCAGGGCCAGAAGTTTCAGACGGTAATGCCTTACATCTACAAGAAAAGCCAGCGCCAGAAAAAAAATCACATACAGTAGGGGACGGTGCTTGACATTGTGACAATAGCGCTTCATTTTTTAAATCCTTTGCCGCGCTTATAAATAGTTCCCATTGATGACACCTGCATGTTTTTAAAAATCGGTATTTTTTGGATATCCTTATATCTCAGACCAGCGGAATCTTTTAACTTTACCAAGAGGCTCGCTCTTAATTTTTCGCCTTCCCTTGTTTTTACATCTAATCCGTCTAAACTGATTCCATTTTCCCGCTCAAATTCATTGACAACGGATTCAGCAGAATCAAAGATATAATCCTTCTCTCTACGCCGTTCAATTTGGTCCTGCGACGCTCTACGGTCAAATTTGCTAAAAGCTGATTTAATAAAGGTATCGTTTCCCAGAACGGGCCCTACGCGGGTAAATTGAACATCCATTTCTTTGCCGTCGTATTCCGATAACGCCTTTTTCAACGCTTCTTTGTTGCCGAATATGTCCTCGACAATTTGCCGGTTAGTTATATTTCCATGCTTCCCACCGGAAAAATACTCTTTAGCGCTTGACCATTCGTAATCAAATGGATTGTTCGCCAGACCCGCTTTCACCGGATTCATCAGGGCATAGATTACAATCCTCCTCAAATAGTTATCTTTCTGCACCAGCGTTGATTTATATCGGTTTTGAAAAACATATCCTTTGCCGCCGAAACGCGCCCGATAGTATATAGCATATGCCCCCGCTAATCTTTTAACGAAACTGGATAATTGCCCTGAGCTATTCTGTAACACAAGATGATAGTGATTGGGTAAAACACTATACGCAAGCAAATTGATTTTTGAGGAAGCCGCTTTCTTGCCCAGTAATTTTATAAATTTATTCCGCGCTCCGGCATCGGGAAATATTTTTTCTCCGAGAATACCCCTGTTCATCACATGGTGATAAGCGCCCTCATATGTCAATCTTGCACGCCGCATAATTTACATAGTCCTTATCATATTCACGCACACCCGCTATATGCTATTGTCACAATGTCAAGCACCGTCCCCTTCATGGGAGGATGGGGATTACGGCGGCTCTCTTTTTGAGATAATCGCCCAGCGCGCGCTTCTGCGAAAGAGACCCCGGCGTTATAATGTCAAAAACATTGGGCGATTTTAATTCAGGCCTGCCGCCGCCGGGATGCAGGTCGTCCTTCTCCCGTTTTACCTCAAGGACTTCGCCTTCTTCATCAAGCATATATGACGCAAAGGTCAGGCCGCAGGCTGACATATCATACGGAAAATCGGTAATGGAAACGCTTGCTATCCTGAGTGACGAATCAAATTTGACCGGGATAGGACGGGAACCCGATGCGCTTATGAGTTTCGCGGACCCGGAAGACACCCTCAGGCAGAATTCCCAATAAGCGCTTTCCTGCACAAAAGCGTTGAGCCCCCTGCGCGCGGCGGACTCGCCTTTCTGCTTTATGCCGTTAATGTCTATGTAAAGGTCAAAACCGCTGTGCCTGCCGTCGCCTGAAATTGGGCCGGCGAAATAAAACTGCAAATCGGCCTTTGAATCGCTCTGTCTCAGTGACAGAGACATTATGTCGCACATCCCCGGCGCTGTGCCGTCCGGCATTACATACCAGCCGGGCCCTTTGGCGTCACCGACGGGATCCAGCCACTTTTTTTTCACGGAACTTGCAGGCAGCGCGGCAGCCAGAGCCCTTGTGCTGACAGATGTGGACAGGCTGATAAAAAAAGATATATTCGTGCGTTCCGCCAGCTGCATAAAAGTCAGCGGCATGCTCATAGAAAAAGAGTGACTGCTGCGCGTCACCGTCGGGACACTCCACATTCTTTCCCATTCATTCTGCCCTGCTCTGTAAAAGGCGCTGTTATCTCCGATTGAGACGCAAAAATTGGCCGGGGTTTTGATATCTCCGCCGCTAAGAGACCGGCGCGTGGAATAACCCGCCGCGGGATTCCACCAATAGAATTCCAGCGGCGCTGAGCTCGAAACAGGCGCTGCAAAACTCCCGTCCAAAACCAGATAACCGTCTTCCGAAGAAAGAGTATAGATGAAAAAATCTTCGGATACGCTTATAGGCAGCTCTCTGAGCTCGTCAAACAGCATTCCCGCTATAGAAGCATAGTTTCTCGGCAGAGATTCTCCTATGTCCTCATAAATGCCTGCGACCGCATAGAACACATCTTCCAGCGCCGCTTCGCCTGTCCAGTTGGATATGTCTTCAATCCTGTACGCTTTTTCCAGGGCTGAGGAGAGCATGTCCCTATCGGCGCGGCCGGAATTTTTGTATCTCTCCAGCCTCTTCCGGGCCTCGGCGAAATGTTCCCACATCTTTAAATTTATTTCACTGAGCACAATGCCGCCGGCGCCTGAAAAAACCTCCGGCTCGGCGCCCTCGGCCTTTACAGGCATATTTTCCGCAAGCTGTTCCGCGAGGCCGTCAAAGGACAGGGCTTTGTAATAGAGCGGCTTTGCGGGAGCGTTGAGCAGATCCTGCCGCGCATAACATGAAACAAGATTTACCGCGGAGGGGCCGTGTTTAAAAACACCGCCTTCACCAATGTTAAAAACGGTTTTAATGCCAGCCCGCTCTAAAATATCAAAACATTCGTCACTCGGCGTCTGGGGGCCTATAAATATTTCATCGGCCGCCACGCCGCTCAACCGGGAGTGTTTCATCAGACTGCCTGCCAAAATATCCCTGAAATCAGAGACCCCCAGGGTCATCACGCCCCTCATCCACACATTCGGGCTCAATGACGCCACGACGGAGAATTCGGATTTTTCGGCCAGAACGCATATTATCCTCTTCTCCCAGGCTTCCATAGCGTCCGGAAGCACTATTCTGTAGGGGATGTCTCTTGTTTCGGCAATGAAGTTAATAGCGTCCGGCACATGCTCGGCAGTTATGTCTGAGGCGTCTATAAGAATACTGTAGGCCTGTGCGCTGCCGCAGAGGCAGAAAAGCATAAAAAGCAGAAATTTTCGTATTCCCGGCGACATTAATTACTTTTTTTTCAGATTAACCGAAAATTCTTTTGTGCTGCCCCGTGTGAGAGTAATCATTTTTTCCCATGGGTAGTAGCCCTCTTTGAAAAGCTTAATCGAAAACTGACGCGGCACCTCGGTGACGGAAACAACCTTGATGGAAGCGGGCGTTTGAGCTTTATGATAACCGTTTATAAAAACCTTCGCGGATGAGGGAACCGAATTGATGGATATGTAGGCCGCGGGATCCGATTTATCGGGAGCGGGCGTCTCCTTTTTTTCTAGGGGCTGAGCTTTCGTTTCTTTTGAGGATTCCTTCGCAGCGGGGCGTGTCTCTTTTATTTTAACGCCGGAAATGGGAGAGAAAGATTCCTGGTACAGAATGTTCAGCGCAAGCAAAAGCAGCACGGTGTTGACCGCCAGTATCGTGCCAAGGACGGTTTTCTTCATGCTTTGGACCTTTCCATCCGGACAATATGCCCGTCAAGAGCTTCAACAAAATCTTTCTGTTTCAGCAGTTCTCCGCTGATACTTTTCAGGCTTTTTTCCACTGAATCTATTTTTCCGGACAGAGCCTCGCCGGTCTTCTTTAATCCCGCGAGCTCCGGCAATTTTATTTCCTGAGACTGCCCTTTCAAACCCTCCGCAAGCTCCGCGGCTATTTTCTTGGTGTCAACCGGGGACTGATTACCGCCGCCGCTTTTAAGCGCCGACAGCATTTTGGTTATGGTGTCGAGCATGCGTTTTTCCGACGCGAGCACCGCATTCTGCACACCGTTCGTTCTGCCGGCGGGCGCGGCCGGCTTTTTGTCGTTTTTGATCAGAAAAAACCATAGCGCCGTATTAATCAGCCCGAAAATCACAGCGATCACCGCCAAAACTATTATAGGATTTTCCATTTACATTCTCCTCCTCAAATTTCTTATCAGACTGAAATCAGGCATAATTCCGCGGAACCGTTACAACTACCGCATTTGTTTATGGTATAAAATTTTGCAGGCGTTTTCAAGAACGGATGTGAGATTATAGCATTCAGCCAGATCCGCCGCCGCCGCCCACGAGCCGTGCTTTTTTATGATGCACACCGGGACCTTGCTTATGACCGGAGGGAGTTTCATGACAACTTCCTCGGAGCCTATGGCATTTTCGGCGCTTATCACCGGCACCTCACTGATATAAAACGAGCCCTCCGCGTCAATGGGCCTTATCACATCATTGTCAAATGACAGAACCGTGGCAAAGATGGGATGCGCGTGTATCAGCGCGCCGTAGGATGTAGAGCGGTATATGGCCCTGTGCACATCCACTTCCACCGAAGCTCCGGCATCCCTCCTCTTGTCTTTTATATTAACCCTGACTATTCTGTCCGAACTCAAGTTTGCCGCGTAGGCGCCGTGTGCGGTGATGTAAAACGAATCCCCGTCCCTGACGCTTATGTTGCCGGAGGTGGAATGTATTATCTGCTCATCAAAAAGCGCGCGTCCTATTTTTATGAATTCATTGAGTTTCATCATCTTTCTTCTCCTTATTTCTCCACCGCCGGAAAAAGTATGGCGCCGCCCGGTATGGGACGGCCTTTCCGCGCGGAGCCCGCTTCGGGCATTTGTATCTTCCAGTCAATATGGGCGGCCATTTCGGCGCATTTTACCGGCATGAAGGGCGAGAGCAGCCCCGTCACAAACTCAAGACAGCCCGAAAGCGTGAGCAAAACATCATTCAGCTTTGGCGATTTCTCCTTGTACAGAACCCAGGGCTTTTGCTCCTCTATAAAACGATTGGCCGCGTCAATAAGTTCCCACAGGGCGTTCAAAGCTCCGTGAAAGCGCAGCGCGTCCATGTGACGCGAAAAACTTTCAAGCGTTTCTTTCTGCTTTTGGAGTATTGCCTCGTCAAAAGAACCCGATTCAGGAATTTTCCCCCCGAAATACTTTTCAAGCATCACCTCTGTCCGCTTAAAAAGATTACCCAGGGGATTGGCCAAATCCGCCGTGTATCTTTCCCCGATACGCTCCATGGAAAATGCCCCGTCTGTCCCGAAAGGCATCTCCCTGAGGAAAAAAAATCTGAGAATGTCCGGATGAAATTTTTCGCAGACCTCGTATGGCGTAACGATATTGCCGGTTGATTTTGATATCTTGTCGTCTTTCAGCGTCCACCAGCCGTGGCCGTAGACCTTTTCAGGAAGCGGAAGTTCCAGTGCCATGAGCATGGCCGGCCAGATCACGCTGTGAAAATAATATATCTCCTTGCCCACGATGTGACAGTCCGCCGGCCAAAGTTTATGAAAAAGCCCCATATCATGCGGAAATCCGGCAGCGGACAAATAATTCAGAAGAGCGTCAAACCACACATAAATGGTCTTTGACGCGTCACCCGGGACAGGAATGCCCCAGGACACCCTTTCTCTCGTGACGCAGAGGTCATTAAGGCCCCGCGTGACGCTGTCTATGGTTTTGTTCGCCATGCCGGGGGGCTCAAGGAAATCCGGATTGGCTCTGTAAAAATCAAGCAGCTTTCCGCCGTAGGATGAAAGGCGGAAAAAAAGCGCGCTCTCTTTTTTTATCTCAGTTATTTTTTTGCCGCAGTCGGGACAGCATTCTCCGGCGTCCTTCACCTGCTGGGCGCTGAAAAAAGTCTCACAGCTCACGCAGTAAGGCCCTTCGTATTCGGAGTCGTAAATATCCCCCTTCGCGCGCAGTCTCCGGAATACTTCTCTCACCGTTTCTTTGTGAGCGCTGTCCGTCGTGCGCACAAAACCGTCGCAGGAAACATTCATAAAAGCCCAGAGTTTTTTCGCCTCATCCGCGTAACGGTCAACCCAGTCCTGCGGTTTCACTCCCGAGGCGGCGGATGAACGGTATATTTTCTCCCCATGCTCGTCCATGCCGGTGAGCATAAAAACTTCTCTGCCCCTGAGGGCCTGCCATCTCTTCGCCACATCAGCGGCGACGGTGGAATAGGCGTGGCCTATGTGCAGGGGCGCGTTGGCGTAATATATCGGGGTGGTGATGTAATATGTCTTGTCCGGCACAATCTCACTCCTTGATCTGGTGACAGCAGAGCGTTTTTCCGCATGGCCCGATGGCCTTCTGGTTCGCGCGGGAGAAAGTCTTTCCCCGGCTCTTTCCGAAAAGCGTGCAGCAGAAAGGCCGTCCGCACACGCCGAGCCCCCCTATGATGCGGGCGCATTCTATTCCCGACACCTGCACCATCTGCACATGGGAGTGCAGACGCGCGTTGATGTCTTTGATGAGCGCCCTGAAATCAACCCTTGAATTCGCCGTGTAATAAGCGAACACCCTTCTCTTTTCAAAAGTGTAGCAGACCTTGGACAATTTCAGCGGCGTACCGTGGGCGGCCACGAGCTCGTTCACTATTTTAAAAGCCGCCTTTCCGTCATCGCTGAGTTTTTTAATTTTTTTAATATCCTCGCCCGACATCTTTTTAAGCAGATGGGGCGAGTTTTTCCATGAATCCGGCGCGCGCTCCGGGGCTGACAGGCATATGCCCGCTTCTTTGCCGTGTTCGGTCTTGACCAGCACGTGGTCGCCGGGGGAGGCCTGCACCTCTCCGCAAAGATATGAGCCCGTGCTCCTGTCTCTCAGAAGCATCACTTTAACCGTGGCTAACATTTTACTTCCCCTCCAGAAAAGACGGAATGCCCTTGAAAAGCATTCTTGAAATAACAACATTCGGCATCCTCTGTTTTTTCAGCATTTGACAGCACTCGTGCATATATTCTATTTCATACGAGAGCCGATCGGATGGCTTTTCCCTCATCAAAGCCGACGCCTCATACAGAAGGGATTCTATGAAAGCGTGAGTTTTTTCGCGCCGCGCCGCGGCGGCCGTCTTGTTTTTAGACGCGTTGACATCATGAAAGCCCTTTAACTCGGCGAAGAGCTCCTTCCAGCTTCCGCCGTCCCTGAAGCGGGCGAGCCTGCGCCATGTCTCCATATCGGACTCGGTGATGGGCGCATGGCTCTCAAGCGGCGGAAAACGCAAGAGCTGCGACCTTGACCGTATCGTGGGCAGAAGAGAATGCAGCGCCGGGCTTATAAGTATTATCAGACAATTCGGCGGCGGTTCCTCAAGAATCTTCAGGAGGCTGTTCTCCGCATCGGGACTCAGGAGTTCGCTCTCTCTTATCACCGCGGCCTTGAAGACCCCCGGAGCGCTCTTTCTCGTCATAAAATGTATGAGATATCTCGCGGGATCTATCCCAAGAGATTTGTCGGAAGTCACCAGCAGAAAATCCTGATTGGATTTGCCGTCGCGGCTCAGGCACAGATGGCAGGGCGGCGGATTCGCCTCGCAGCCCGGTTTTTTGCTGCAGAAGAGAGTCTGCGGCAAAGGCTTCAGGCAGGACGGGCAGAGGCATCCGGAGGAGCGCGAAGAGCCGCAATTGAGGAGCCTCACAAATTCCAGAGCTGTCTGATATTTGATTTCCCTGTCCGGGCCGGCGAATATGTATGACCCGGCTGCCGTGCCGCCTGTGATTTGAGCGGAAAGAGTTCTGGATACAGCCGGGGGGCAGTTTATTTTTTCAAACACTTTTCAACAATTCTGAGGATCCTCTCATGAACCTGTTTCTGGGTTCCCGCGGCATCCACGACCTTGACCCTTTTTTTATTGCGCTCACAGATGTGCCTGTAACCTTCCTCAACCCGCTTATGAAAAGAGGCCTTTTCAAGCTCAAGCCTGTCTTTTTTTCTCTTTATCCGTCTGAGCGAATTTCCCGACGGAAATTTCATATAGAGCGTCACATCCGGCTTGAGGCCGCCTGTCGCCACCCTGTCTATGAGACGAAGATCCTTCATGTTAAGACCTCTTCCGTAACCCTGATAAGCTACGGTGGCGTCCGAATACCTCTCGCAGATAACAACTTTCCCTTTTTCCAGAGCCGGCCGGATCACCTCCGCGGTGTGACCGGCGCGCGAGGCCTCGTAAAGCATGAGCTCGGCCAGAGGGAAAACTTTGTGATCGGGATCCAGCAGCAGTTTGCGCAGATGCTCGCAGAAAAGCGACCCGCCCGGTTCCCTCGTCCTGACAATCTGATATCCTTTTTTTTTGAGAGCCCCGGCCAGCAGCCCCGCCTGAGTGGACTTGCCGCAGCCGTCGCCGCCCTCAAAAGTGATGAATACGCCTTTTTTCATATATGAAAACTTATAGCAAATTTGACCAATTTAATAAACGCCGTTGTAAAAATAGCGGTAGTACACGAAGGCGATAAGGCTGCCTGAGACGAGCCCTACGAAAGACTCAAACAATGTGTGGCCCAGGACGACCTCCAGTCTTTTCAGGTCCGTTATTTCTCTTTTTGTCCTTCTGATCTTCCGCAGCGCCGAGAGAGTCGTGGCGTCGGGTCTGCCGTTGAGAGTTTTTTCCAGCTCCTCCAGTTCCATTATCTTTTTGCCGTATTCGTTTTCTATGATGCTGGCGAGAAAATTCTTCATCGTCTTGGTGTTGTCGGCTATGGCCGTGCGCACTTTGACGGCGTCGTGCACGACCGCCACCAGAAACATCAGCGCCATCGTGAAGTGCGGCGAGGTGAAACCGAAAAGCATCCCGTTTCCCATCGCGAAAGCCGAGCACACGGCCGCGTGCGTGGAGGGCATTCCGCCCGTCGCGCCGTATGTTTTGAGCGAAAGACGCCTCTCGTTCACAAGCACCACGAGAAGTTTGAAGGTCTGTGTCATAAACCATACGAGAAAAGCGACGGCAAGGATTATCAACGCGTTCGGGGCCGTGTTCTGATTCGTCATGTTGGAATTATACCACAAAATCCGCATTTGTAAAGTGGTGCCAGGGGTTGACTCCTCCTTCGCAAAAGCTGCGGCGGATGCAACATTTCGTGACTTATTGCAACATTTATGATTCGCGCGTTATGAAATACCCACGGAAAGCCGGCGCGCAGCTCCGGCTTCACACATCAATCGTTTGAAATTCGGCCTCAATGCCGTTTCGCAGGGCGAAGCTCTCCATAAACTCCCTGTACAGCGCCAGCTTCGGATCTTTTGTTATGTCCAGATGGAAAAAGCTGAGTTTATCAAAAGCGTATTTTTTGTATTGCGCGTCAACCTTCTCCGACATTGCGGCGAAATCATCGCGCGTAAGCAGTTTGTCGTAGTATGATATGGGCTCGTCCGCTTCTAAAAAACCGTATTTGCCGGAGAAGATGAGAAAGCCGCAACCCGCGATATGCGCCCGCTTGTAAACATATTCTACGTGCGGCGAAAGATAGCGCTTCAAAGCCGGCATTACACCCTCCGCGCGCGACTTCTCTTTGGAGCAGTGCGTTATAAAGTAATGCGGATTCATCCGCCCAAAACCTCATCCGGTTTATTAAGTTTATCCTGCAAAAGATTGTAAAACCTGCCACTATGAAGGCCGTCAACAAGGGCGTGATGCGCCTGCAGAGACAGAGGCATCAGAAGTTTTTTGCCGCGCTTGTAAAACTTTCCCCACGATATTCTCGGCACCGAATCTGCCGGATGCATGTGTATGGGATGCGTTATATTTGTGAAAGAAACCCATGGTATGGATGTGACATAAAGCAGGTCGTCGCGTTCAGGATCGTCTATTCCGGGATTCTTCGCCCTGTCATTCATCGCGGAAGCCGTCCTCTTCGCGAACTCGGAAAAATCCGGCGTGTATTCAACCAGACAGTAGCTGAAGACCTCATTTTCCATGAGCATTGTGAAGGAGGGATGAACCGCCCTGTGCTCCACCACCCGCCCGAGCCGGATTCTCTGCCTGAGCTCCGGCACGGCGTTGGCGGCGGCAGTGACCATATAGAGAATCGCCTTGAAGAAAGACAGACCGTCTTTTTTCACATATTCCCGCGAGGCCGTCACATCAACATCCGCGCAGAGGCTGAAATGAGGGTAATCCATCGCGCTGAAAAACTCAAAATGTTTTTTCCGCTTCCATTTATCAATGTCTATGTATTTCATCGTTTCCTCCGACGCTGAAATTAAATCATATTGACAAAGCCATTGCAATAGCTCCTCCCCGCGGTTTTTATACGCTTACACACGGTATCCGGGAAGTCGCTTTCCGGATACCACGCCGGGAAGTCGCTTTCCGGATACCACGCCGGGCGTTTGCGCGAAGGCCTGCTCTTGTGATACAATCCTCCATAATGAGTAAAAATGAAATGCAGATGGTCCGTTCCCTCAGAAACAAGAAGGAAAGAAACGAACACGGGCTCTTTGTCGCGGAAGGCCTCAAGGCGGTCAAAGAGCTCCTCGCGTCGCGCGTTAAAACACGCTCCGTTTACGCTGTGCGGAAGTTTGACGATATCAAAGCGCCGCTGAACCTGGTCAGCGAGAGCGAATTCGCGAAAATGAGCTCCATGAAAACGCCCCAGGGGATTCTCGCCGTCGCCGAGAAACCCTCACACAAGCTTTCCGTCGGAGAACTTAAAAATGAACTGACACTCGCTCTTGCCGGCATACGCGATCCCGGCAACATGGGCTCAATCGTGCGCGCGGCGGACTGGTTCGGCATAAAAAATGTCGTCTGCTCTTCCGACACCTGCGACATATACAACCCCAAAGCAATCGCCGCGGCCATGGGCTCGGCCTTCAGAGTAAAAGTGCACTACACCGACCCTCTTGCGTTTCTCTCGGAAGCCAAAAATAACGGAATAACGGTTTACGCCTCCGCGACCGACGGCGTGAGCATATACGAGGCCAAACTCTCAGCTCAGGGAATAATAATCATAGGCAACGAGTCAAAGGGCGTTCCCGAAGAGCTCAAATCCCTCGCCGCAGTGAAGATATCAATACCCTCTTTCGGAGAGGCGGAATCCCTGAACGCCGCGCTCGCCTGCGCCGCCATCTGCTGCGAATTCCGCCGCAGGAAAATGTCGCGCGAGACGGCATAAAACATTTCAGCATCCGGCGAGGCGGGACTGAAACTTTGCGTTTCCGCGCCTAAATTACTACACTAAGGCATGAAGCGTTTTATATCAATCTGCGCCGCCGTGGCGATTTTCGCTTCGGGACTGGCCGCCGCCCCGGCGAAAACGCCGCAAAAGACTCTCACCGTGACCGTTATTGATGTCGGACAGGGAGACTGCTCACTCATACAGCTCCCCAACGGCAAGACGGTGCTGGTGGATGCCGGAAGCGGAGGCGTGGGCTGGAACCCATTTGACGCCGGCACGACCATAGTCGTCCCCTTTCTCAAAAAAATGGGCGTAAAACACATAGACTACATCGTCATGACCCACCCCCACAGCGATCACATAGGCGGCGTCAGGCCGGTCGTCAAGGAGTTGAGCGTGGGCACCCTTGTTGATTCCGGCTTCCCCGCTTCGGAAGCGGACTATGAAATGATAATGGAAATAGCGGAAAGAAAAAACATAAAACTGATAGAGGTGCACGCCGGAGACACCCTCAACTGGGACAAGGACTGCGAGATCAAAGTGCTGAGCCCCCCGAAAAACTACATAATGGGCGGCCAGTCCCCTGTGAACGAGAACTCCATAGTTTTCAAGCTCACCTACAAAGATGTCTCTTTTCTCTTCACGGGTGACGCCGAGAAAGAAGCGGGCAAAAAAATAGTGCGGGCATTCAAAGATGATCTCCTCTGCACATTCTTAAAGGTGTCTCACCACGGCTCCAAGAATTCCCTGACATACAACTGGTTCATGGACTGGGCCCAGCCCGTTATATCCGTTATCTGTGTCGGCCAAAACACATGGGGCCATCCCCACAGGGGCACCATAAAAGCGCTGGAAAGCTACGGCTCACTCGTTTACAGAACCGACAGAGACGGCACCATCCGGTTCGTCACCGACGGCAAAACATACAAAACCTCGTTCATCGCCCCTGATGAAGATGAAAGAAAATACGATGGCGACTACGAATAACGCCGCCCGGCATGCTCGGGGTTGACAATATTTTTCAAACAATCTACAATACCGCATAGGAGGTTTTTTATGACATTAATAGCGGTACCTGAAATTTTGAGAGAAAAGCTCGGCAGAGACGGCGCTGAAGCGCTTGTCGGCATTCTCAACGATAATATCCTTGCCGTGGCCGAGGAAAAATTTGAAAACCGCATCACTATAACGGAAAATAAGTTTGATAACCGTATCGCCGCAACGGAAACTAAGTTTGACAGCCGCATCGCCATAACGGAAAATAAGTTTGATAACCGCATGGCCGCGCTGGAAGAGAGATTTGAAAGACGGCTTGCAGAAACAAAAGCTGAAATTATCAAATGGATGTTCATCTTCTGGATCGGGCAGTTCGCTTCCATCACCGCCGTCCTTTTTCTCTTTTTCAAAAGATAATTTTTCATCTATCCTGTTACTCTCCGCCATTTTTTCGTTTCTTTTTCTTCGGGAGTTTTTTGGTGATGACTGTCTTCTCTATTCTCTTCAATTCTTCGTCGTCGGCTAATATTTCGGCATTTGCTTCCAATTCTAAGCGATGGGCATTGAATTTATCATACTGTTCAAGTGCCAGTTTATCCGCCACTTCCTTGGTGAAATTGCAAAATGAAGCTTGTTCTGAACAATACTGAAAAACTCCAGTGTCTCTTCCGCTTTCGGATCATAATCAACCGCCAGCTTATATATATCCCGTATCTTCTGATAAAAGCGTTTCTCACTTGCCCGTATATCTCGGATCCGCTCAAGCAGTTCATCAAAATAGTCTGAGCCGATATTTGTTCCCTGCTTAAGGCGTTCATCATCCATGGTAAAACCCTTAACCAGATATTCGTTAAGCCTTTCTGTAGCCCATATGCGGAACTGCGTTCCGCGCGTCGAGTTTACGCGATAACCTACGGCAATTATCGCGGGCAGGTTATAAAAAAGAACTTTACGATTAACTGTCCTTGTGCCTTCTTTGCGAACTATTAAGTTTTCCTTAATAGTTGCTTTCTGCCGGAGTTCTTCCTCTTTATATATGCTTTTCAAATGGATGTTTATGTTCGCTACCGTTGTCTGAAACAATTCGGACAGGGCCGCCTGAGTCAACCAGAGTGTTTCATCCTCCAGCCGCACTTCAAGTTTTGTTTGTCCGTCTTCTGTCCGGTAAATGACAATTTGAGGAAATCCGGGACGCCTGCCGGCCTGCCTGCGTGCCCGACACCCTTCGTGAGGCATGGCCGGCGCGGCAGGGTTCTGGTTTTTGCATTTCGCCAGCGGAAATTTTTTCTTAGTCATATTTAACTCTCAACCATTTTTTCGTTTCTTTTTCTTCGGCAAAGATTTTAACTCTTCCTG
>Ga0210049_1001170_pt1 | contig 24212 bp, 19 predicted proteins | sample CryGeyCG2014_300_2_FD_183964 | JGI IMG/M metagenome (GOLD analysis project Ga0210049, IMG submission 183964) | Groundwater microbial communities from aquifer - Crystal Geyser CG06_land_8/20/14_3.00 (SPAdes) (version 2) | ecosystem: Environmental > Aquatic > Deep subsurface > Groundwater | place... | reverse complement strand
GGCAGCTAGAAGGAATTTTTCCAAAGCTAATTTTATTAAAAATGAAGAAAATCTTGGTTTTGGCGCCGGAAACAATATTGGTTTTCGTTTTGCGCTGGAAAGAAAAGCGGATTTTGTTTTGGCACTGAATTATGATACGGAGGTTGACGCGGATTTTTTAACAAAACTTATCGCAGTGGCCAATCAGGATGAAAAAATCGGCATTCTTAGCCCGGTTATTTTTGATGGGCGCACGAAGCAAGTTTGGTTTTCCGGCGGAGAAATAGACTGGTTTAGAATGATTTCAAGAAATTTGAAAAATGTGCCAGCCAATGAATTTTGGGAATCAGATTTCATCACCGGCTGCAGCATGCTTATTCGTGCGGAAGTTTGCAAAAAAATAGGCTTGTTTGATGAGGACTATTTTCTCTATTGGGAAGATGCGGACTTTAGCTTGCGAGCTAAAAAAGCCGGCTTTAAAACCGTTGTTGTTTCAGCTAGCTGGGTGGATCATTTCGAAAAAAGCGAAACACACAACAGGAGCAATAAGATTTATTGGTTGGTACTTTCCGGTTTAATCTTTTTTAAAAAAAATACGCCAGCCTGGCTACGGCCGTGGATGGGCGCCTATTTTATGGCCAGAAGGGCAAAAAACTGGCTGGATGTTAAATTTAGAAAAACAGAACTGGCGTTAGTTGTGCAAAAGGCGTATAGGGATTATAAAATTATATAATGCTAAATTAATTTAATCCGTGTTATATCGCTGTTGGAGGTTGAGCCTCCATAAGGGAGGCTCAACCTCCTGAAGGTGATACTAATTTAGTTAATTTGGTATAATACAGAATTCTAATATGCTCTCAATTATCATCGTAAATTATAGAAGTGAACAGTATCTGGAAAAGTGTCTGGCTTCTATTTATCAAAAAAGCAACTCGGAGCAACTGGAAATTATTATTGTGAATAATGACCAGCAAGTTGATTTGTTGGAAATGAAGCAAAAATATCCTGCTATTAAGCTAATCAAGCAGGAGAACAATGTTGGTTTTGGAAGAGCGTGCAATGTTGGGGCTGGAGAGGCGCAGGGAGAATTGTTGCTATTTCTGAATCCGGATACGCAATTTTTGGATGATTATGCTAGTCAGATAATAGCTAAATTTAAAGCAAACGCACAAATTGGGGTCGTTGGACCACGGCTTATAACGGACGAGGGTGAAACACAGGAGTGGTGTGCTGGAAAAGATGTGACAATCTGGCGGCTTATAAAAAACAACCTTTGGATAATTGAAAGTAAAAAAATTTGGGAAAGCACAAGGGCAACTTCCGTAGACTGGGTCAGCGGTGCCGCATTGGCGATAAAAAGAGATCTTTTTGAAAAAATTGGGGGCTTTGATAAGGAATTTTTTATGTATGGAGAAGATATGGATCTATGTAGACAAGCAAAAGTGCTAGGATATTCCATATTTTATTATCCAGATATCGCCGTTTTGCACAGTGGCGGTAAAAGTCGAGAAAGTTGGCTAAAGCAGAAATTACAATTCTATAAGTCCTCTGCTTATTATTTGATAAAAAAGCATAAAAGAGGCTTAAAAGTACAAAAGTAAGATGGACAAATTTTTACTTATTATAATTTTATATCTGCCTTTTCAGTTGGCCTTGAATCCAATGGCTGGCGTTGATTTGGCATCCATTCGGGTTTTGATTTTGCTGCTGTTTTTTGTGTGGCTGGCGCAGGGATTAAAGAAAAAAAATCTTCAAATTAAAAATAATTGGCAAACAGGGCTAGTTGTAGCATTTTTATTTTTAAATGTAATTTCAATTATTGTAGCAAAAAATACGGACTGGTCTATTCGAAAATTATTATTTCTTTTTTCAATCTTTCCGCTCTATTTTGTGGCCAGCCAGCTGATTTCAAGCCGAGAAAAAGCACTTAAGATTATAAAAACAGCGGTTTTTGGCGGTGCTGTTATAGCGATAATCGGCATTCTCCAATTTGTCAGTCAATTTGTTTTTGGCCTAGAAAGAACTTACAGTGTTTGGGCTAACTTTATAATAACCCCCTTTTTGGGTAGTAGTTTCAGCGCAGCTGTGTTGAAAAACCCTAGTTGGCTGGTTAATATTGCCGGTCAAACATATTTGCGCGCCACTTCGCTTTTTCCGGATCCGCATATGTTTTCTTTTTATTTGGGACTCTTGGCACCCTTAGCTTTCGGCTTAATAGTGCAAGCTAAAAATAAAAAAAAGGCAGCCATTTTGAGTTTTAGCTTGATTATTGTGGCTGATTTGCTGACCTTTTCTCGGGGCGGCTATGTTGGTTTATTTGTAGGACTGGTTTTTATGGGGATATTTGCCTGGGCTGGTCTACATAAAAATTATAAAGTCATAACGACTATTGTTTTTTTGAGTGGATTGGCAATTTTATTTGTTCCATCCCCTATTTCACAAAGATTTCTGTCTAGTTTTGATTTAAATGAGGGCTCTAATCAAGGTCGCTTGCAAATGTGGCAAAAAGCTAGCGCTGTGATTTTGGATAAGCCATTTTTGGGCACAGGCATCGGCAATTATCCGCTAGAGGTCGTGGCCACCGCCACTTATCGTGACCCGATATATGCGCACAACACTTATTTGGACATTGCCGTGGAAACGGGAATTTTGAATATGTCAGTCTGGCTTGGCATACTTATTTTGGTGGCAGTTGGCTTTTGGCGCAAAGCTAAAAAAGAGCGTCTGTTTTTCTTTGCTCTGGTCAGCTTGATTATTTTTGCCACGCATTCTATGGTGGAAACAGCGATTTATTCACCAGTGGTTCTCAGCCTTTTTTTGATAATCATCAGCTTAAACAACATGGAATTACAAAATGAAAAAACTGTTTAATTTGGAAAATTTTATTTATATTTCGATTGTGTCTATTCCATTGTATTTGGTTAAGTTTTCTTTTTTGAGCCTGCCAACCAATGTTTTTGAAATAATGGCTATTATTGGAATAATTTGGTTTGTCATAGCACGCCAGGGCTCTGAAATTGAGCTGAGCGGTTATAAAAAATATTTTATACCCATTGTAATGTTAGTTGCTGGATTAGTGGCTTCTGCGCTAGCTGGTGAGGTCTATGCAATTGGATTTGGAATAATAAAAAGCTGGTTTATTATTCCCCTGCTTTTTTCTTTCGTTGGTGCGGAAGTTTTACGCACTAATAAAAATAAAAATATTTTTACAGCTATTTATGCCTCAGCTTTTTTAGTGTCAGTCATAGCCGGGGTGTATTTTTTTCTGGAAAAGCTGACCTATGATGGCCGATTGCAAGCAATCTATAATTCTCCAAACTTTTTGGCGATGTTTTTGGTGCCGGCGGCCATAATTGGGGTGCTTAAGTTTGCAGAAAATAGGAGATATTACATTTTTTCTCTAGCGATTATTTTATTTTCGCTCTATTTCACCTTTTCTTATGCTGCTTGGCTCTCTATATTAATGACAATGATGGCTGTATTTTTTTTACGAAACAAAACAAGAAAAAATTATAATAAATCTTGGTTGATTGCGCTAATTGTGCTGAGCTTTATTTTTTTACAAAGCGGAACAAGCAAGATGCGGGACTTGGTTCAAATGAGCGAACGATCTTCTTTGAATTCTCGCATGATGATTTGGAAGGCGGCTGGCAAAATCATTGCCGATAATCCAGTGTTGGGCATTGGAGCTGGCAATTTTCAAAATAAATATCTGGAATATCAAAAATATTTTCCGCCCTACTTGGAATGGGCTGTGCCAGAGCCGCATAATCTCTTTTTGGCGCTTTGGTTGCAAGCAGGGCTGCTGGGCTTAATTGGTTTTGTGTGGCTATTAATTTTGTTAGGCAAAGAAGTTTGGCGCAGAAAAAAAGAAGGTTCAGTTGAAATGATAATTGGCAGTTCAATAATTTTTTCCATGTTAGTGCATGGACTTTTCGATACAACTTATTTTAAAAATGATTTGGCCGTAATCTTCTGGTTGAGTTTTTTCAGTGTAATAAAAAAACGCTCTAAGAACGGTCTGGAGAAAAGGAGCTAAGCTCCTGAAAAAGCTCCTGAAAAGTTATAGCCTGGTCGGAGATTAGTTCCTCAAGCTAAGCCAGCATTACAGCGCTATTTTATATAGTTTTCTGTCGATTTTATTTATGAAAAAGAGAAAGCTTTCATCGGAATTTAGAAATAAGCTCGTAGCGTCATAGGCGGCGGTTATTTTTTCTAAAGCAACGAGGCGTGTTTTTTCGCCTGTAATAATATTCACTTTCCAAAAAGTATCGCTAGTCGTAAATTTATTGTCATTATAGTCATTAGGTAAAACAACGCCATCCGGAATGGATCCGGGCAAGGCATAGTAAATGTTCTTATTATCTATTGACCAGGCACATTTCGAGATAAAAGATGGTATATCTAAGTTTTTGTATTCACCGCCAGAGCTATTGGTAGTTCCAAGTTGTAGTTTGGGTCCCCCTTTTGTATCAACATTGCTTTCTAAAAGCATATTGCCATCCGGACTCCATAAAAAATCAGCGCCAAATTTCCCGGAAACAAGGATTTTGGTTTCTCCGCCAAAAGCCGGGATGGATTGCAAAGTTGTTTCGACGAATGCATCCGGACTGTTCCAAAAAGAAACAAGGCCGGTTTTTGGAATCGGCGCAATACGAATGTTTTTGGCAGCCAGATCGGTTATTTTTTCCCAATTTGAGCCGTCTGCATCAGCAATGTCCAGTTCACCGGTTTGTTTTTTTGCATCGGAATATTGATAGAGTATTTTGTTATCATTTTGCCAAGCAACTACGCTAGCGCTGTTGTTTAATGTAACGCCTTTTTTTTGTGAATAATCATAAAGTGAAAAACTAGGGTAACCCGAGGCTGTCGAAAACTCTGATAAAACTTTCGTCGTATCGGGCGACCAGAGAATATTTGTAAGTCCAATCAGGATCGTATCAGAAATAATTTTTTTAGCATCACTCAAAATGTCTATCTCATAGACCTTGCCGGTGGATTTGGAATAATATTTTATGGATTTTCCATCAACAGAAAGGGTTGGCGCTAAAACCGCTTCGTCAGTTACTAGTTCAATTTGTGAGCCCTGTTTTGATTCAGTGGTTTGCGTGATAGGGGCGATAACATCTTTAACTATGGCGGGTTGCCCAGATTTTTTTTGGAAGACTAAGATATAAATACCCCAAAAAAGGAGCACAGCCGCCAGCAAAGAAGAGGAGATGATAAATATTTTTTTAGAAAGAGACATAAAAAATCAAGCAAATTACGGTTTTAATAAGCAAGCCTTTTGAAAAGATTGAACGCGCATAACATATTTTTGAGTTTCAGAGAATCCATCTGGTTTGATATGACATTGCCAAGCGGGGGTAATAGGATTTGGACAATCAGAAGAAATTTCAAAGGGCCCTTTCATGCCAGGTGTTGTAGCCAGTTTTCCAGAGCCGGCGCTATAAGAAGCAATTAGGTCATCATTGCCTGTATCATATAGAAAGCTTCCGTATGAAACAGTATTTTCACTTAAGCTATATTTTTTGCCGACATTAAAGCCAGATGAACTGGGGATGGTAGTCTGATTTTTTTTAATGTAGTCAGCTGCTAGCTGGATACTTTTTATTGGATTGGCATTTAGCTCAGCACAAGATATGCCGGCTGTCGCTGGCAGAAGTTGCATCAAACCGCAAGCATTTGCCGGACTGGTTATCGTTGGATTGCAACTGCTTTCCGCATTAGCTATGCCAATAAGCAAACACTGTAAATTTTTATCTCCTCCAGAAGCTGATGCAAAAGCGGCAGTATATTTATTGCAGCCTATTGCTAGCGTGCCCGTACTTATTGGTGCGGTGCTTACTGTGCCTGTCGCACTTCCTCCAGTAGCGCCGCCAGTTAATTTCACTAAATCAGGATTAATCTCGTATAAAATCAAATAGGAAAGCATGGCCAGAATCAAGCCTGCCAATGCATCTGTGATAATTCCGCGGGCCTTGCCCATACTGGTGGTGTTGCCAGCGGAGGTCATATACATATAGCCGCCAATACTGATCATAAGCATCGCTGAAATACCAACTGCCCAAAGTCCGAATTGATAAACTATGCCGATGTAGTTATAAAAATTGGAGGTATCTGCTGTTTCGAAACCGGGAATCTTTTCCATCGGCGTATAATCAAAAGGCCCCGCCACAGTTAAGGCTGGTAGAAAAACCAAAACAGAAAGAAACAATAACAATAGTTTTTTTTTATTTTTCATAGCGAAGAAATAATCCTTGTTTTTATATTAACACAAATTGAAACGCAGTGATATGGACAGGCGTCGAGGATTATGGTCGATCTTGTTTTGGGAAGACAGAAAAGAGCATGCCAGTTGAGAATAAAATCAATAGAATGGTCAAAATAATACGGAATAAAAAGTTAACATAGGCTGGTAGTTCTGAAAATAAACTGGCCAAAACCTTTTGTTTATTAATTTTGGCGGCGGAAGTCGGCACGGAACTGAGATGGTCAACCATTTTTATGGTTATGGAACTGCCGACTTGTTTTTCATAAAAAGCAGTCAGGGGCACATCCCACTTAGTATTCAAAAGTTTTTTAACGGGATTAGACTGAGCGTATAAAGACCCGATACCAACGGTATAAGTTTCGCCAAGACGCATGTCTGCCGGAATTGAAATTTCCAGAGTGCCATCCGTGTTAGCAATCGCGGCAGCTCCATTAACAAACCAAGTCGCCTGAGTTATTAGTGAAGCAGGATTGGATGTTGCTTTTAATTTAATGGTGGATCCTGGAAACGCCTCAAAAGAGTCGGTGCTGTAATCAGGCCAGAAATTGCCATTTAAATCAACATATTTTCCCAAGAGAATTGGAGCGCAAACTGATGAATCATTGGTTTCAAGGTTAATTTTTGGGTCAACCACTTCAAAAGCTCTGATTAAGCTGGCTTTCTCACCGGTAGTTTTATTTGAAATGGCCAATGCTAATGTGTAAGCAGTTCCCTTTTTATCAAGTACTGGAAAATATGCGCTAGTTGAATTAGTTATTTCCGGAGTCAACGGTTTGCCATCAAGTGTCCATAAATAATCAAAATTTGAAGATGCATCGGTCGGGTTAAAAGAAACTCCGACAATTTCATTTTGCGTGATTGGGCAAACAGCTCGTTCCAAACTAGCATCGCAGCGTTCCGCTGTAGTATCTAGACTAATATTTAAACCGGAACTATCAATGGAAGTGGCGAAAACTTTAATCCTATCATTGGTGGCGATGTGAATGGGAATTAGAATGCTTCCGAGACCATCTTTGACAATCCTATTGTTTTCAGAATTTTCTGTGGCTCTCAAAACAGCCTTGATGTAAAAAGGCTTGGACAAATCTATGTTGTAACGGTAATCTGTCAAAAAAGATTCTTTGAAGTTTAATTTTAACCGGATAGTTTGCAAGCCAATGCCGGAAACTTGGCTTATTCCAGTTCCTTGGTTCTGCATTTCTCCCAGGGTCAATCCTTGCCAACTATCAGATGAGGCAATATCGGAGCCGAGGAAAAATTGCCAGGAATATTTTAGAAAATTAGTGTCAGCAGCGTTAAGTATGGATGATTGGATTTGAACTGTGTCGGCGCTTTCTCCAGTGCCACTAGTGTCATTAAGAAGCTGATCGGGTGAGTAGGACAAGGTAATTGTCATTTTTTTGTCATTAGCGTCTTCTCCTGGCTCGATCATGCTATTTTTAAGAAGACTATCCAGATCTTTAGTGTCTGTTTCTAATTCTCGGAATGTTCGTGGATCAGTAGATAGTAATTCTGGGTCAGTTAGTGTCATGACGGGAGCCGAAGTAGAAACTAAGTGATAAGAGACGGTATAGCCAGTAGTGCTGAGAGGAAAGTCGGGGTTAGTTATTGGAGTTACGGTGGCAGAATATATTTTAGTGACAACCGTGGTGGCCTTTCTTTCCATAATTTCTTTGCCCGCGCCATCTGCTGTCACAGTATATTCCGGCGCGGAATATGATTTATCTATGGTTGTGATTGTTTGTGTGATATCCTCAGCTGTCGGTTCTTCTGAGCCGGAGACTACATAATCAGTAGTGATGGACTCGGTTGTCGGATTAATAGTTTCAGTAGATGTGCTGTCAGGAAGATCCGTGAGATCTGTTTCAAAGGCGCTATTAGGGATTGCCCACATTGTTTTATAAGAAGCATCCGCTCTTGCGGTAGGTTCCAATGAAACGCCTTCTACGGCGACACTAACTTTGTCTCCCGGTACATAATTCCAAGTAAAGGCTGTTTTGCCTAATCCAATTACAGTTGCTCCATCCGGCGTACCAGTGTTGGCAGTGTCTTTAGAATTTGGATCAGTGCGCCAAAAGCGCTCGTTGCCAAGATCAAAGTTTGTACCTACATTGTATTTTGGAAAGAGGTGTTCGCAGGGTTTAATTTCATATTCATCTCCGGATGAAGCATCATGCAAATAACAATGTTCCGGCTTGTCTTTTTGATCATTGCCACCAAAATAAGGCTCATATCCATCGTGGTCATTGCTAGCGGTAAGATATTGATTGGGCAGATTGCAATAGTCTGGTTTTTCTTCGTTGGTTGCGCAAGCTGGACTATCTGACCCAAGAGCTCGTTGCCAATCAAAATTGCCATTGGCGATTTGGCGAGCAGCTTCAATTTTGTAGTCCTCAATATTGATTTTTCCATTACTATCTAAATCACAAGACCTTTCTTGGGCTGTTGAGCTTGCAGTTATTGTGGCACCATCTCTGCAGTAAGAATGTTTTAATACCCAGGTATAATATAATTCCTTGGCATCATTTAAAAAATAAGAAGCTGCTGCCGTGACAGTCACCTTTTTTCCCGGAGTTGGATTGGTTGGCGCAAAGGATAAAAAAACTTGTGGCGGGGTTTTCTTCTGGCGCGCGACATTAAGTTGTGCTGTCATGTTTTTTACTGTCTGCTGGTTCATACCCACTTTGGACATAATAGCATCAAAAGCCGCCAGTCCTGCGGAGGCGGGATTAGCCAATTCAAAAGCATCCCACGCCTGAGCTAATGGCGCATTAAGAGAAAAAATAACACTGGCAATTAAAAATCCGGCGGAAAGTTTTTTTGTAATACGCATAATTTTAATTTGTGATTATTTAAAAATATAAATGATATAAGCATCTAAAAAAATCATAAAAAGCAGGCTCATCAGATAGGAATATACAAATGAATGGCTTTTGTAGGCAACAATGCCTCCTGTGACGGATAAAATAATGGCAGGCGCCAATTTCCAATCTATGGTGCTAGTAAAAAATAAAAATAAAATAAATATTAGAGCTTGAATAGGCACAACTAGCCAGCCGAATTTTTGGGATAAGGAAAATAAAATAAAGCCTTTGAAAAAAAACTCGTATATAAATAAAATAAAATTCAGCATAATGAGTTCATAAAGCAAAAATAGGCGGAAATTTTCAGCCAGATAGGCTGGAATGAGATAATTATTTTCAAAATTAAAAAATTTAATCAGGATAAGAATTATTAAAAAAGAAATAAATAACATGCCGATGACCCAAGAAAATCCGACCTTTGGATTTTGTAAACTGAAACCAAAGTTGTCCAGGCTTTGTCTGAGGATAAGTTTTATGTATAAAATTGGCAATAAAAGAAAAAAGAAAAGACTTTTGGTGATGGCTTGAAAAGAATTATCGGCCGGAAACAAATAAACCAGAATCAAACATAAAACAACAATCACAGAGCTGACAATCTCTGTTTTCCAATGTGCTAAAAATTGTTTTTGTGTTGGTTGCATTTGTTTGATTATGCTAAATTAATCCGAATATTTTTATAAGGCGCTAGGAGTTAAGCTCCTTTAATTCTTAAGCTGTTGCTAACTCGGGATTTTGTGCTTAGCTTTGTTCTTGTTGGGCTTTTTCCTGTGCGGCTGCTTTTCTTTCCTTGAGCGTTAACCAAAACAGGATGATTACAATAATAGATTCTATGGGCAATAGACCAATAGCTGGCAAAGATTCAACTAGGCTGGCACTAATCAGCAGGGCTATTTTTTTAGCTAAACCCCTTTTTCCGGAAGACCCAGTTAATAGCAGTGTGAAAGCGATTATCAGAGAAACAATAAAAGTAAAAACAACTATTAGAACCCACCCAACCCCCCCAGCAGTAATCAGCGCAGTGTTGATTAAATCTAAAATATCTTTAATAATGGCGAATATCAGGGCGATGCCGAACAACCAATCCATAAAAGGGTCAAGCTGCGCTATAAGGGAGCTGAAATTGGCAGCCGCTTTGATATTTTTTTTGGCGTTGGCTGCTGAATTTTTAAAAGATCCCTTTCTGGCTGCGTTTAGATTTTCGGCGTGTTGTTGTTCGTCTGGCATATTTTTTTTTATTCTTCTTCGTCAAATTCTTTTTTAGCCTCATCTATTTTGAGCATTTGCGACGGATCAGTGGTGATGACCTGGTCTTCACTGTAGGAAGCCACAACTTTGATGGCCACATGTTTGGTGCCGGCAAAGAAAATTCCTTCGCCCACATTGCTTTCCAGTAACAAAAACTTTTCTTGGTCAGTCAGATAAAATGTTTCAGCAATGACATCAATTGCAGCGGGAGATTGTTTCAGAAGCAATTGGATGGATGAGTTGGTTACAATCGGTTTGCCATAGCGGGAAGACAGAAAGTCATTTACATCCTGTGTAATAGTGGTAAGCCCAGTATAATATTTTCGGCAGCGTTTCGCAATTCCAAAAAGGAAGGAAGCAGCGTCATCATATTTCATCATCACCCAGGCTTCATCCACTAGCACAATCCTTTTTTTGACATTGGTGCGCATTTCATTCCAGATAAATTGTAAAACGATATACATCGCAATTGGTCGCAGCGATTCTTCCATGTCGCGAATATTGAAAACAACCAATTTATTGTCGGCTTTGATGTTGGTGGTGTTGTTGAGAAAGCCGGAGAAAATTCCTTCTGTATATTTTTCTAGTCGGACGGATAAATCTTCAGCGCCCTCCATGTTGCGCAAGACTTGATACAGATCAGCCATCGTAGGATAGGATTCTTTAGGCAAGACATTGAAATTTGTTTGGCCGGTGATGTCGCGGATAGCGTAGGTTTCATGCACTGCTCGGTCAAGAATCGAGTCTTCCTCGGGGGTGATGCCGCCGAGCATCAAATGTAAAAGGCCGAGTAAATTGGCAATATTATTACGCAAAATATCTTCTGGATCTTCATCTTCAGCGATTTTTGGCAAATCAAACGGATTTAGATGATTATTGGAATTTAACGATATTTTTATGAAAGTTCCGCCCACAGTGTCGCAAAGATGCTTATATTCATTTTCCGGATCGATAATTATAACATCTGTGCCAACCATCAGGGAGCGCAAAATTTCCAGTTTGACAGTATAACTTTTTCCAGCTCCGGACTTGGCAAAAACCACCATATTACCATTTTCCATTTTGAAGCGGTCAAAAAGAATCAAACTGTTATTGTGGCGATTGATGCCATATAAAATTCCTTCATCGTTGGAAAGATTGGAAGAAACGAAAGGAAAAGTCGTGGAAAGTGGCGCAGAATTCATGTTGGTCGCCACATCCAGCTCGTCATTAGCCAAGGGAATGGTGGAGTTGAAGCCTTGTTCGGTCCGGAAAATAGCCGGTTTCACATAAACCAGTTGAGCCTCTAGGATGGACTCAATGCTTTTGGCTGATTTTTCTAAATCTTTTTCATCAGAGCCATAAACGGTGATGTATAAGCCAAAGCGGGAAAATTTTTCAGTGCCTTGTTGCAATTTGTCGCGTAATTCCTCGATGTCTTGCATGGCCGTTTCCATGGCGGGGTCGCGGATCATGCCTTTTTCTTGGTCAATATGCAATTGTGATTGAACTTGCGTGGCACTTTTTCGCAGAGTTTTCAACACATCATAAGTTTCGATGGGATGGACAAACATAGAAATATCGATTGGCAAATCAATGTTGATGATTGGAGAGAACCAATTGCTGTGCAAATATCTGGGATAAGCGACGACAAAAATAGTCCGGGCCAGGGTTTCGCCCATCTGGATGGATTTGGAATTGACCTTAATGGCCGCCGGCGCAATCAAATCACGTAATTTGGCAACGCCCTCTTGGTAATATTTTTCAGACAGCAAGGTTGCATCTTTGGTTTCCGCACCGGCTGCACTTTTTTTGTTTAAAAAATCTAACATAATATATTTTAAATTTCCAATTTACATTTTTCAATTTCCATTGAATTTTCAATTACTAAATTTCGGAATTGATTGTAAATTGTGAATTGATAATTGAAAATTATTTCAGTTCTATTTGGCTTACATCTCCTAACTCATCCTTAATAAATAAATTAGGATTATAGGAGTTATATAATAATTCAATGAGTTCTTGTGTCTTGAGCGGGGTGATGCGCACACCGATGCCGGAAAGAGAAGCGGTGATGTGATCGACTCTTTGGTAGAGTTGATTCTTGCAGGTTTCAAAATTCTCTCTTTTTTCTATGATGCCTTTTTTTGAATTGGCGCCGGCGAATAGGTTGCCCAAAAGGCTTTTGTTTTGGTTTTCAACCTGCGCAAACGGAACAACGACATAGAAATTCTTGTCCATAATATTGGACACCGAAACTAGTTGGCGGATAAAATTTTTGTATTCGGAAACTTGCATGCGCAAAAGTTCATTGTCTTGTTGCTTTTCTTTTTTGTCGATAAATTTTAGATAATTATTAATATTGATTTTTCGAGAGCTCACGATGATTTGAATGGGAAAATCCAAGGAATTAAGGAAATTTTGATACTGATTAACAATCGCTTCTTGTTCATCAGTTGATTTTAAGTCAAAGTTGATAGCGGAAACCGCCAAAACAGCTCGGAAAAAACCATTTTTGAGAATAATGACATCTTCTTTGACTTCGGCCACATCTAAAAACACCTGCGAAGCAGAGGTGGTGGTTGGTTTAGTTAATTTTTTGGAGTGTAGGGTTTCCATATTATCTGAACCACAGATTAGCACTGACCACACTTGATTTCACTGAACTAAAAATTTTATGTTCATGTGCAATCAGGTAAATCATGCGTTAACCTGCCTGCCGGTAGGCAGGTCAGTGGTTCTAATTACTATCTAACAAATGACTAATAGCTTCAATCTTGCTTTCGGATATTTCTTTGGTTGGAGCTGTCTTTATTGTAGCATTTTTTTTCTGTGTTGGCTTGGTGGAATTTTGCCCATCAGAAATTCTTCTCCAGATATACATTTTGGGCTTGAGAAAATAAGCGAAAATAGACATAATAAAAAATATAAGCGGTTGGCCATTAGGCTTGTAAAAGGCTAGGGCGCCAAAAACAAGGCCAACAAATATGGATGCCACGATGAAAGTGGCCATATCCAGCAGGCTCCACATAACAAGCATAATTGTGCCGGCCGCTGCCATCCAACCAAGTTGTTTGGCTGTGAGCGGGCCAACAATTTTGTCTTCGATGTCAATAAATTGTGGGACATTGAATAAACCCATAAGTGTTGAATTTTAAATTATAAATTTTAAGTTTTAAATCAATGTTAAAATTTAAAATATCAAATTTTTAAACCAGTTTATTTCTAATTCTTTAAATCCACTATATTCTTTGCTGACAGTTGACTATTGTCTGGTTGGCGGTTGGAGGCGGGGGTGATGCGGTAGGGGTGATCATTTTCCGCAGTGGGTTTGACTGTGTTCCAAGCCCACCCAGTCGGTCTGGATGCTACGGCATTAATATTTTTTTTCGGTGGAACAATAGGAGTGGCTGTTTTGAGCGGGGCAGTTTCTCTAATGGGTGGTGTGGGCGTAGCAGGCTGATTAAATTGCGGTCGGAAAGGTTTCATTTCAGCAGTTGGCTTATTAGTAATTGGAGCTTTTTCATAAGATAATTTTTGTGGGGAAGAAAAACTGATTCGGTTGGTTTGTGGTTTGTAGTTGGTAGTTTGTAGTGCGGGTTGTGCTGGTTGAATTATGTTGTGGGGACTATTCTCAACCGGTTTGGAAATTTTGTCATTAGAATTCTGAATTTCTGCCCGTCTGGCAGGTAATGTATTTGGAATTTGATCATTTGGACTTTGGATTTTATTTGATATTTGATATTTGTCCGCCGCGGTGGATGATATTTGAGTGGCCGGCTTTGTATCAAAAGTTACATTATTAACAGGGAATATAATTTGCTTTGTTTTTTTGTTGACTTTAACTATTGTTTTTTCATCGAAAGATTTCAAAATATATGCCAATTTTTGTCGGTCGTTGGCGTTTAGCTTTTGAGTGTTGTTGTTATGAAATAAATAGTTACCGCGGGCAATAGCGTTGTGGTTTTCACGACCCAGAAGGGCAGTATAGTCTGCTAGCCAGTTCTTGATGGAAGGTCTTGCTGGCTCTGGAAAATTCATAACCGCAATTCGCTCACTAGTCACCGCTTGTTCGCCGAGTTCGGGATAGGCTTTGAGCGCGTCGCTTATTGTCAGGGAAATCAGATTATCTGCGGATGCTTTTGGTTGTGAAATAGCCTGAGTTGGTTGGGCGGGCATCCACGGGGACAACTCTCTAGCTTTGGCGATGATATTTTGGTTTAATGCCAGCACAATCTGGTCAGCTACCATTGAATTAACAGACAAATAATTAATAAGAGACACTTTTAGTTGCTCCCATTTTTTCCCCACACAAATTTGCCACACAACTTGCGGCAAACTGTCTCTTTGTTGTTGATTTAGGCCAAGTTTTCTAGCTAGATCAGTATAAGTCAGTGTATGTTGGAAAGACAATAAAAATTTTATCAATTCTGGATTGGTGCCATCCAGAGCGGTGGGAAAAATTTGCGCATTGGCATATCTTTGCTGCCATTTTTCCAGCAATTCTTTTTTGATTTCTTCCGTACCATCGGCGATTCTTTGTTTTTCCGCCTGCAAATCATAATCCATGGTTGATGGAGTTTTTTGCGCATCATTAAATTGTTGTGGATAAACTGACATAATATTTTATCTGAACCACAGGATTATCACTGATCTCCCTGATCTCGCATGATAATCCGTGACTTACTTTTTTTAATTTTGCAAACTTAAATAAAATTTCATGTGTAATCAGCATTTTCATGTGCTAATCAGTGGTTCAGAATTCAAACACAGTGCGATTGTCTTTGATATATTGAATTACATTTTTCACTCGGTCTTGGTTTCGCGTGGTGTTTCTTCCCAGATCATCGTCCATAATCTCGGCAATTTCGAGAGCCTCTTTGATTCTATATTCTTGAAAAACTGAATTAAGTAGCTCTTTTTTATAATCAAGCGGTGCGTTATTTGCAATGTGGGTTATATGTTTTTCTGATAATCCAGCAATGATTGAAGAATAAGAAAAGGCAGAATAACCTGATAGTAATAGTAAATGCACATCTAAATTATAGATATATATGGCTAAAATCTTTTTTTGATCTAAATTATTTTGAGAAAAAAAGACATATGGCATAGCCAACTTTTCTGTTATATTGTCTTCAAAATAATAATCCATTAAATTAAAATACAGTGACTAATTTATTTAGGTGCGTGAACATTTTTTACCTGTGCATAGTCTGATTTTCGTCGAGTCCATTCAGCTGAAATGGCTTGTTTGATATGCGCTTCGCTTGCTGATTGGGATGCATTTTGAACCATTGTATTGACAAAGTTTTGTATTTCAGCTGGATTTGTTAGTCCAGCAGCTGTAGCGGCCGCTCTTGCTGTTGGAAGCGCTGCTTGAGCCGCTGCTTGAGCAGCTGCTTGAGCCCTACCTTGTTCAGCTGCAGTTATATCATTATTAATTTGATCTTTTCTGGTTGGATCTGAAAGTAGCTGCTTATATCTTGCAGCATATTCAATACCGGCTTTTCTATTTTTTGGATCAGTAGCGGTAGCTAAATTGGTGTTTAGGTGTGTAATTATATCTGCATTGCTTTCCGCATCAAGTCCATCAGCAGCCTTTTTTGTATCTTCATCAAAGGCAGAACTAGTTTTATTTTTCAATCGCTTAGCAGCATCCTTGGCCTGAAATGGCATGTGACTTTTGGCGAGAAGTGTGTCCTCAAATTTATTAGTTTTGGTTCCAAGTGAACCACCCCATCTGGTTTTATCAACTTCAGCCGCTCTTTCTTTCCTCTTTTTATTAAATTGATCATAATTTTTCTTGAGATAGTTGAATCCACTAACTCTCTTGCCAACTCCTTTAGCGAATTTTTGCACTCTGCCCACGATTGCGCTAGATCCGGCGATGCCTTTGCTGGCCATGCCGATGCCGACCCAGAGAACGGTGATAGGAATAGCAAATTGGGTCATTGGCACAAAATCGATCATTGATCCAGCGCCAGTATAGTCCGTACCATTTCCGGAAAAAGAAGAAAGTGCTGTGGTAGCTTTCATTAGTTGCATAGATACAGCCAAAACAATAGCCATTAAAGGTCCGGCCATGGCATATTTAAAAAGATTATCCCACCACTCCCCTCCCTTGCTTAAGATTGATCCGACGAATGCTATGGGTGAAAGAATAATTAGAATAGCTAGAGCGATGGTACGAATTAGTAATAAGAGTCCCATGGCCAAGATGGTCAGAGCTAAAATAAAAACAAAAATTATAGAAACTAAGAGTTGTGGAATTTCTGGCTTGGTGGCAGGGGTTATAACATTTTTTAGCGCATCGAATCCGTCCGGCATTACTCTAAAGATAATATTTTCATTAGTATATCCATTAAACTGCTGTTTTATGATTGTATACATCAAAGAATTACTGATATCGATAATAAAGCGTGTAATGGGATAACTGAAATTCACGAGAAGTGCCATAATAACCAGCCAAAGGAGAATTTTTTTATAATTGTATGATGAAGCTTGAAAGATGCTGGCAAAAGCGGAAAAAAGCAAAACTAAAATAAATGCAATATTTAAGATATCTCGTACAACTTTCCATGAATCAAAAATTGATTGGTTGCTTAATACAGCATTAAGTTTGCTGGCGTCAATAACCCAAGCAAAAAGTAAAATTGAAACATTCAGAATCCAGCCAGCCAACCCTAGTATGCCTACAAGCGTACAAACAATAGGACTTCCAATAATATTGAGTCCCGAACAATAATCATTATCGCCATCAACAGTACTTTTTAATCCGCCATGAGATACTTGCCCGACCGTTCTTGTTGGATCAAGTGCCATAGTGGAAGGAGCGTCTGGATTAGAGACAGTAGGTTCGGTTGACACCGCACCACTTCCAGAATAGGGGCCTGTAGTGGGGGCGGGACCCTCTGATTCAAGGGCTGCGTCAAATCCGGGAGAATTGGCAGCATTCGTATTGTGTATATTTCCAAAAAACAAAACCCCTGCAAAAATCATGAAGATGAACGATGCGATGAAGAGAGAAAGTATTTTATTGTGGCTTTTTATTTTCAAACTGTTTTTGTTATCATTTTTTTGGTGTGCCTATCTTCCATAGAGCGCTTGCGGACCGACTTTTTGAACTTGTAGTTGCATAGCCGAATTGGTTTTGTTGCCGATACTGATTGACATTTGGCTCTGAGCTTTTTTGAGAGTGTCGATGCCGGATGTGATGGCATTGGTGGCAATCTTGCCGGCGAGTGCTGGCGCTAGTTCTCCAAATGTTTTGGCATTGGCGATGACTTTGTTGGGCAGATCTTGCGCGTTGTCCCAGGCGGTTTTGATAGCGGCGCCGGGAGTGACGATTTGACCATTGACTTTCTTGCTTTCAAAACCTTGGCTGACACCAATTTCTGCTTGCGCCGCTAATTTTTTGTTGGCTAAATTTTCTTGATAGCGTTGATTGAAATACAAATTAAACGCCCAGGGATTGTTGATGCCGGACAGATAGATGTTAAAATTGTTCAAATTCCCGCCGGCGAAAAGATTTTGAGAGGGGTTTCCGACATAATTGACCATAGGTGTTGGCTTTTCAATAATTTGTTGTTGGGCGCCGGATCGGAGTTGTTGCATATAATTTCCACCGCCCCATTGCGAGGAAAGGCTGGTTCCGCCAGCTGCCTGGGCAACCGCAATCAATTTGCCATAACCGGGATTGCGCATCATCATTCCATATTTGAAAGAGCCATCTCCAACACCCTCGTAGGCAAGTGTGCCATCACTATTCAGAGCATCATTAGGAATGTAGCTTGCAGCTGATCCGCGTCCTTGTGTGGCTTGATCCATTTCAGCGGCTATATCCAGAGCTGCTTGCATTGTTGGCTTGCCGATTACAGCATCTTCATAATTGCCAATAACTCCGCCAGCATCATTGAACATTGCGGTGGTGCCTTGATTTAGAGCAACTACAGCTGCTTGTTTTTGGGCTCCATTGAGCAATCCAGTCAGTTGTTCTTGCACTGTTTCAAGACCTTGTTTGAGAATGGCAGCCGGAGCGGCATCCCAAGCTTGCGCGGCAGGAGTTTGGGACGGTGAAAAAACCAACGCCAAAGCGAACAGGAGCAGGATAAAAAATTTTAAATTAGTAATAAATTGCATTTTTATGAAATTAATAAATATTAGTCAGTAGGAATGTCTATGCCGTAATCAGCCAGCTTAGGCTGGATGTCGGTATCATAATTTAAATTATATTTTTCCAATAATATTTCGGTTTCATTTGAAAACTCCATAGCCACCTCTATCAAGCTTACAACTTTGGAATAATTTACAACTGTCCGTAGCGGATCATTGATATCAGGAGCGACCGCGCTTTTTAGTTGCAGTGCGTAGGTAACCAATTGCAATCCTTTGATATGTGTCAATGCCATTTCTTCCGGAACTTCCAGATCTTTCATTTGTTCCAGAATTTTTTGCGCTGAAGCTTCAAATCCAGAAAGAGAATTTGGGTTGCCGGATTCGAAAGCCTTGGTTATTTCTTGGGTGAAAGATGACATAAGACTGCTGGAGATGTCGCTGGTTGAAGTGATGGGTTTGGGTGAATTGCTGGAAAAAATATAAGCCAGTCCGGTTATATAGGTGGTTAGATCTTCTTTTCTTTTAATGTCAGCTTTTTCAGAAGAGAGTTTATTATAATTCTGTTTTTTTATTTTGATTTTATCAGCTGATATTTGCGGCAACTCCGCGGAGTTAGCCGCTTCTATGGCGATGGTTTCATCAGCAATGGAAGAAAGCTGATCCACAGTGACACCAGTGTCATCAGCAGATGCGTCTTGCAACAACATCGTCATTTTAGCGGCAGCTTCTTGGGTTAAATTTCGATCTGAAACGGAGATTGTTTGAGGCGCGGTTATTGGTTCCGGTATTATCTTGTCTCCCGGTGATGGCTTCAATGGATCATATCCGCTTTTGATTTCCGCGCCATCGGAATAGCTGTCGCCATCGGTATCGGAGTTGCGCGGATCAGTGCCATAAAGTTTTTCTTCTTCATCTGACAGACCATCCTGGTCGCTATCTAAAAAAATATTATTAGTCGTTGTGGCATTTTCTTGAGCGGTGACATAAAAAGAAAAACTGGCAATAACCAAAAAAGACAACACAAGAAATGGTAATTGTATAGTTTTAATTTTCATAATAAAAGTATAGCATAAAAATGTCTTTTACGAAATATTTTTTATCCACAGATTTTAGGTATAAAAGCGAAAGGCACCGGCGTTGACTGGGAAGATTGATTATTTGCTCAAACGACGGAAGACTGCTAAATTTAAAATATGAAAAAAATAACTGATATAATTTTAAAAAAAATCTCAAAGCATATCGACAAACTGATTAACCAAGAAGTTGGAATTCTGACTTGGACGCTTGGATTTCTTGGTATTATCGCAATCAGATTATTTTTGGATAATTTTATTGCTTCAACGGGGGATTTTAGCTTGATTTCAGCCAACAGCCTGCATAATATCCTTTTTTTTCTGTTGAGCTTTTTGTGGCTATTGCTTATTCTTTCATTTTTGCTTCAGATAAAGCCATTTAAATTAAGCAACTTCTTTTTCTGGTCAATTTTTTTGATTATTTTACCGCCAGTTTTTGATTTAATTAAAACTGGGGGCAGTGTTTTTTGGAGTGGCTACTTAATTAACGGTTGGCGCGAACTTTTGGTTCAATACAGCACTATTTTCGGCAATCTGCCTTCCGGAATCACCTATTTCGGCACCAGAATCGTCTTTACTTTTGCTATCTTTGCTATTGCCGTGATAATTTATGCTATGTCTAGAAATTGGCTGAAAGCTATTTTGGGTGCTTTTTTGGCCTATACCAGCCTTTTTGCTATGGCCAGTTTCCCTTCTTTATTTACTTTTGTGTATTATTTTTTTACCAAAAGCAGGTTAGTATCCGCGGTCAATTCAGTGGATATTGCTCAGTTATTATTAGCCTCACATCCAATTTTAGGACTAAAAGTCAATGGGTTTTTGCAAGAATCACTAACTTTTCATTTAAATTTAGTCTATTTTTTGTTTGTTTTAGCTGTATTGGGGGGGATGTTACTAGTGAGCAATCGGGAAAAATTTGTGGCTATTTGGAAAAATATCCGTTTACCACAATTAGTATATCATTCCGGCCTATTTTTTGTAGGCATAGGATTGGGATATTTGGCCTATCCAAACAATCTAAATTTAAATATTTTCGCATTTTTGGCGGTGGCAGTGCTCTTATGTAGCATTTGGCTGGCGTGGCTAGCCTCTGTGGTGACAAACGATATCTATGATTTTGCCATAGATAATATTTCTAATCCTGAACGACCATTACAAAAAAGAATTTTTACTGTGTTTGCTTATCGAAAATTTGGAATTTTTATTTTCATCCTTTCCATTTTTGGCGGACTAATTGTGAGTTTGAAGTTTGCCGCGCTTTTGGTAATATATCAATTTCTCGCTTGGACTTATTCAGCTAAGCCATTTCGATTGAAAAAATTTGTACTGCTGGGGACATTTATCAGCGCGCTAGCTTCCTTGATTATTTTATTTATGGGTTTTACGCTTTTATCCGGAGATCAAAATATTCAAGGGCTGTCATGGCGAATTATATTGTTGCTTCTGATTTCTCTGACCATATCCCTTCCGATTAAAGATTTCAAAGACATCGCTGGCGATCGAGCGGACAAGGTTTGGACAATCCCGGTTTTGTTCGGAGAGGAATTGGGTCGCATGATTGTGGCCTCGAGCATTTTTATTTCTTTTATGTTAAGCGTCTTTTTGTTGAATGAATTTAAACTTTTTTGGTGGGCGCTTTTTCTTGGCAGTGCAGCCTTTCTATCAGTAACAAACAAAAAAATAAAACCCCGCCAATTGTTTTGGTGGGTTTTGGGCTGTGTGTTTATTTTCGTAATAATTTTGGGTCAGACTTTATTTGTGAAATAATCTTTTACAATGTGCTAGGAGCTAAGCTCCAGCTAGGCCATAACTTTTCAGGAGCTTTTTTTCAGGAGCTTAGCTCCTTAAAGCATCTTGACTAGTTTCTGCCAGTCTGCGATATCTAATTCTTGCGCGCGAGCGATTGGTGAGATGCCAAGCGTTTTTAATTTTTCTTCCACGCTATTTTTGTCTAATTGCAAGCTGCTCGACAGGTTATTTAAAAGTGTTTTTCGTTTAGCGGAAAAACCGGCTTTTACTATTCGAAAAAAATTCTTGTCGTTTTCTTTGTTGAATTTTTTGGCGGGAATAATTTTAATAATGGCACTATCAACTTTTGGCACCGGAAAAAAGGCCTTTTTATCAACGGTAAACATAATTTTAGCGGTGGCATAATATTGGATGGAAACGGACAGAATGCTCTGGCGCCCTTTCTTGGCCACAATCCTTTGCGCCACTTCCTTTTGAATCATTAAAAAAATTGCTTGCGGTTGCGCGGGTTGTTCCAAAAATAACCGGATGATCGGCGAGGTGATGTAGTAGGGAATGTTGGCGATTAGTTTGTAATCGCTTGGCGTAGAGACGCCCCGTCGGGGCGTCTCTACATTGTTTTTGATTATTTCAGGCAGATTTATTTTTAAAATATCAGCGTGAATTATTTCAACATTTTTTTTGTTACGCAGTTTGTTACTTAACAAGTTGCTTAACACGGGATCAATTTCAATCGCCACAATTTTTTTAACATATTTTGCCAGTTGCTCTGTCAGCACGCCTTCACCGGGTCCGATTTCAATGACAAAATCTTCTGAATTCAATTCAGACACTTCAATAATTTTTTGCAAAACTTTTTTATCGCGCAGAAAGTTTTGACCTAATGATTTTTTGGGTTTAATTTCCATTTAATTTAATACTTGTTCTACTTTGATATTATGCAAGATGCCTTGTCCAAGGTCGCCTATTTTTGAAAAAGACGCATAACTCAAATCAATTATTAGCGCTGGCGATCGCGGTCCGTAATCGTTTATTTTTACAACGACTGATTTGCCATTATCCAGATTAGTTACCTTGGCAAAACCGCCTCTGGGAATTGATCGGCTGGCATTCAATTCCCCCCAACCTGACGCATAATAACTGGCATCTCCTTTAGCAGCTTTTCCGAGTTTAATATATGTTCCTTGGACAATTATTTCCGGAGTTGGTTTTTGAATAATATTTTCTTCTAAAACTTTGCGGGAAATTTCTTTATCGTCGTGACTGACAACTTTATAGCGTATTTCTTTTATTCCTTTCTCTCCTTTTTGTTTGATTTTTTTAATGCGCCACCCGAGAGAATCGTCTTCTTCCGGAATAATTTTAAAATCAATCGGCTTTTGGAGCGTTTCTTCTTTTATATCTACGCGAGTGATGGAAATTTGCAAGTCATTTTGCAGGAGGACACTTTGTTTTGGGTTGACCAGATCATCTTCGCCTAAACTTATGCGACTGTCAATAATAGCGTTTCCAACAGTTTTCGTCAAGGTGAAAAAGTTTTTTGTCTGTCCATCGACGGAGACTCTGATTTTAGTTGCACGGCGGATGTTGACTTGCATTCCAGGATACACAGTAGAATTTTCGGTCGGAATAATTTCATCATACTCGTTTAATTTTAAATTAGTTTCTTTTAAAAAATCATTAACAGTTTTGGCTGAGGCAGTAGTAGCAAAAAATAGCCCATTATCATTGATAGATATTGTTTTTTGTGTAAAATTCAGATTTCTGGGAGTGTCTTGGAAAAAAACAAAAATAGCATAGCTTGTTAAAGCTATGAATATTATAAAAATAAAGGCAAAAATCTTTTTTCTTGAAAATACAAACATGCTTAATTTTCAATGATCAATAATCAATTTACAATAAATTTATTAATAATCAATTATCAATTTTCTGATATGCAGAGAAAATTTAATAATTGAAAATTCAATGAAAATTGTAAATTGTAAATTGAAAATTCTATATTATTCTGTCTTAAATCGATATTGAATAGCCTCGGCAATATGGGCTGGTTCTATTTCCGGACTTTCCGTTAAATCGGCAATGGTGCGAGCTACTTTAATAATACGGTAATAGGCGCGGGCACTCAAATGCAGACTGGTAACAGCGCTTTTCATAAGCGCAACGCAGCTGTCGTTTAGCTGGCAGAATTTTTTTATTTCCGGTCCAGCCATTTCGCTATTGGTGATAATCCGGGAATTGTTGAAACGATTTTTTTGAATCGCTCGGGCTTTTTCCACTCGCGCGCGAATTGACGCGGAATTTTCAGAGGTGAAATCTTCGGTTAACTTTTCAAATTTTAGGCGTGGCACTTCCACATGCAAATCAATCCTGTCTAAAATTGGTCCGGAAATTTTTCTCTGATACTTTATAATTTGTCCTGGTGAACAGGAGCAAGCTTTTTCCGGGTCAGTGGCGTTGCCACACGGACAGGGGTTCATAGCGGCAATCAGCGTGAAGCGCGCTGGAAATTCCAGCGTGCCCTGGGCGCGCGCTACAGTGATGATGCCATCTTCTAAGGGTTGGCGCAAATTCTCCAGCACATTGCGTGAAAACTCAGGAAATTCATCGAGAAAAAGAATGCCTCGATGTGAAAGACTAATTTCTCCTGGCTTGGGATAGGTTCCGCCACCAACCAGGGAAACGGCGCTAGCACTGTGATGCGGAGAGCGAAATTGCCGTTGCGTCATCAAAGCAACCTCTTTTGGCAACTGTCCGGAAACAGAAAATATTTTAGTCACTTCCAAAGCCTCCGGCACAGTCAGTTTGGGTAAAATAGACGGCATCGTTTTAGCTAAAAGGCTCTTGCCCGATCCGGGCGGTCCATTCAAAATGACATTGTGTCCACCGGCGGCGGCGATTTCCAAAGCACGCTTAGCGTGCTCCTGGCCTTTGATA